>Ga0315285_10000145_pt1 | contig 69111 bp, 87 predicted proteins | sample YL17G09_36_MG_FD_203698 | JGI IMG/M metagenome (GOLD analysis project Ga0315285, IMG submission 203698) | Sediment microbial communities from Yellowstone Lake, YNP, Wyoming, USA - YL17G09_36 | ecosystem: Environmental > Aquatic > Freshwater > Lake > Sediment | place: USA: Wyoming | collected... | reverse complement strand
TTAATCGGAAACGACGCCTCAAAAAACCACGTTCCTCTTGCCTTTCCCTCGATTAAAAGTGGACTGGAAATGATTTGGTTCTTTACTGGATAAGTGACAATGACATCGGCATTGACATCGATATTTTCCTCTTCGCTTTCGTTCTTTTTCCCTTTAAGCGAAACAAAAACCCCGATTGCCACTGCAACTATCAATACGACAACCGTAATCGATATAAGGATTTTTTTCATGTTGTCTTTTTGATTTTAATTTTACCCTGTCTAAGAATAATAATATCCCTGTTTTTAATTTGAATCAAAGTTGAGGGTAATTTATCCGGTCTTTTTCCGCCTGCGTAAAAATCGACTTTTTTGCCAAAATATTTTTTTGCTTCTTTGATGTTCTTGGCCGGAACCAATCCTTCAGGATTTGCGCTGGGCGCGACCAATGGCCCGGTTTTCTTCAAAAGATTTCTCAACCAAGTTTTATCCGGAAGACGAAAAGCCAAGGTTTGGGTTCCGCGATGAAGATAGGAAAAATTTTTAGCTCGGCAAGGCAAAATCACGCTTACTTTTCCTGGCCAAACCCTGTTTAATACTCTTTTGGAAAAATTATCGAGTTTAATCTTGAATAATTTCAAATCCCCCATTGAGCCGATTAAAACAATAAAGGGTTTTTCCGGTTTCCTTTGACGCGCTACGTAGATTCTCTCGACGGTCTTTCTGGACAAAGCCGAACCAACCAATCCGTAAATCGTATCCGTTGGCAAAACCCCGATTCCGCCCTCTTTTAATATTTTAATCATGCCGCTGTTCATATTACTGGACGCTAAGACAGGCGTTGAACGACTTCACTTGAGTATTGTATTTGTCGATTAAAATTTTAATCTCGCCAACCAGGCCATTATATTGGGCAACCACGGTATTGTATTCCTCGACTTTCTGATTGTAATTCGGGTCGCGTCGCGGCTTCATATCCTGAATTTCGGTCAATAATTCTTGCAGTCCGGCCTCAAGTTCTTTAATCTGATTTTTATCCGACTCAATTTCTGTCTTAATTTTCTCGTCTGGCTTGGAGCAAGTCGACAAAGGCAGGGCAAAATGCTGAACCGCCATCCAGGTGGTTTTCCCTTCAAATGAGCCGCTTGCCACATATACTCCTATCTCGATATATTTGCTGTCCAAAATATTCTCGCGATGACCGGGGCTATTCATCCAGGCATCAACCAAATCTTCATCGTTTTCGAAATTACCCAGGGCTAAATTTTCGCCGATAGAAATGAATTCGTAACCGACTTTCGCAGCCAAATCTCCGATTACAATACCCGAAGGAGAAGTATGGTCAAAATACTGATTTTTAAACATGTCTTCTACTTTTAATTTGGCGCTGTTGTCCAATCTCGCATTTTCTTTAAGCGGCGGCAAATCAAATTTTGCTCTTTGGGCGTTAGTCGATTTGATTACTCCTGCTTTGGTTAAAAAAGATTCGGGCGCATCAGCTGGCGACCTCAGGGGCGGCGGGGTGGAAATGCGCTTTTCGATTTCCTCCATCAAAAAATCGCCCACCCCTTTTTCGAGCTCGGGCAATTTAAGGTAAAGCTTCGTATATAAACTTACCACCTGGTTCCAAAAGAAAAAAAATCCCCCGATTAAAACCAAAAAAATTACCAGGACTGAAATTATTATTTTGAATTTTTTCATAAGACCATCAGCACCACCAGGCAAAAACGGTAAATAAACCGAGAATAAAAAAGACGATTCCCAAAATCAATCCAATCAACGCCAATTTTTCTCCTTTTTCGTTGTATTTCTTTATCTCTTTAAGCCCTTTAATCGCGAAAAACACGGCTAACGGACCAATAATGACGGCTAAAGAAAAATAGCTCGAAATCAGTCCCAATACAAAACCGATTATGGCGTTCTTATTGAATCTTTGGCGGGTTGGTTTTATTTCTTGTTCCATATAAAATCACAGTAAATTTAGGGTGTGCCGGATTTATGAATCTGCTGGGTCATATTTGCGATATCGGCTGAAATTTTTTGGATGTCGTTAATGGCAAAAACAGCTGCCCAAATAAATCCGCCGATAATAAAAACAGCTAAAATTATGCCAACAATAGAAACCCATTTCGGCAAAACCTTGGCTGAAGGACGTGCGACTAAAGCTTCGAGCACCTCCTTCTGATTCCAACCCGCCTGTAAAAGGGATTTTTTAATATCCGCATCGGGAAACCCTTTTTTCCGACAATCTTTTATATAATTAAAAATTTCTTCATTAATCATATTTAATCATCTAATTATTATCCTATCTTAATTTTAACTCATGATAATAAAATTGACAACTGGGGTAGTCATGAGATAAGATTAAGTCAAGGAGGGGAAAATGAAAGAAATGCAGATTTTGGGCATCGACTTTGTAACTTTTTTCATTGGTCTCACTATCTTTTGTACATTCGTTGTCGGTTTCGTACACCGATACTGCTGCAAAGCAGGAAAAAAACAGAGCCGCTCACACCCGTGAGCGGCTTTTTTTGTTTTTTTGTTCCATGACCTGTTTAAACAATCGTTTCAACCGTCTCATTTCTCTTGCCCACTCTTTGGTTGGTGGCGTACAGTCATGCTTGGGAATCGCATAATGGTCCATGGCACCAACGCCAAAAAGTTTTCCACAAAACCGGCAGGCCTGAATCCTGAATCCGACTACAATATCTTTGTCTCCCATGATTTCCTCCTTATTTAAATTGAATGTTCCAATAAAAAGATAGCACGGCAATGATTTTTTGTAAAGAGAGAATTATGCTTTTGTGTTTTCAACTAAATCAATGTACTCTTTACGCACGCCAACCAATTCTTTTCCCGTCTCCTTCTCGACATATTCAATCTGCGAAAGAAGAACCTCCAGAACCCGTTTATTAAAAAATTCTTTTTCTTGCGGAGTCTTTAAACCGACTAAAACCGGTTCCGTATCTATTAAATATAACTTATCTTCCTTTTCGTCTTTTCTTCGACCATAAATATAGTTGCCAAGATTAGCTACGTCTCCCAAATAATAGTTGCCTTCTTTGTATTTATCCTTAAAATAATTTGTCAAAGAAGTCAGCAATTTTTCTACGTCTCCGATACGATTGTTGAAGTATTTTTCTTTAAGTTTTGTAATTAAATTATCTCCATGGATTTTATCTGAAATGCAATACAAAACATTTTCATCGTCATCTTCGTCCAAGCCAATCTTATATTCAAACGGCGCAACAGAAATGCCATACTTATCCTCTAGTTCTTCGAAGTGTTTCTTGGCTTCGTTTTGTATTTCTATAGTCTGAGCCGATTCAACCGAAGCAATCTCCTCGGGAGAAAAATGATAAATATTTTCTTTGCGCTCCGGGTCATTTTCGAACCGCTTTATAATTACGGGAGAAAAACGATAAATATTTTCTTTCCTTGAAATTTTTACGATGCGCTCCGGGTCATTTTTGAACTGCTTTATCATTCTCGGTTCCCCTTGTTCCTGATCTGGATTATCGATACTGAATCTTTTTGCGGGAACATCAATTAAGCCGTCTTTAAACGACTGACTGTGTGGGTCTCTGTTTTCAAATCCCTTTTCGTTCATACGCCTTCATCATACCAAAAAACCGCCTAAATAAAAAGGCGATTTTACTCGGGTCGGCGACTAGACTGGATTAGAACCTGTTTGGCAAAGTCTAGCTCTTATGTACAGTTAACAATCGAGAGCGAATGTTATCAGCCTATGCGGTGTTTAAGCATTTAAACCGGTAAGAAGTTTTTTTGGAACTTTTATTGCCACTTCACTTGAAGAAATTTTGTTTTTGAGTTCTGCAATCACGGCTTTATTTTTTAAGATCTCGCCGATGATCACATAGTCGTTATCTTTTGTTTCGTAAATTGCAGAACAACCAAGCGCAATACAACTCATTGACTTAGGGGTCAAATTTTTTAAACTCATGTTTATTTTCTTCATATTATTATCTTTTACAAATTTTATTAACGACCTTTATATTTTAAAGCTAAAACAACCCTTACTATAGGTATATATTCATAATAATCCTCCGTCAATAACTGGGTCAATAAACCAAAAACCCGAGAAAAAATCTCGGGCTTTTTTTATATTCTAATGACTTGGGGAATGTTACAAATATTTATTTATAATCTCTGAAAATCCGAATCTATCTGCTCGCAGTTTTAGGTATTTCCTATCTAATTTTTTGCCCGAAATTTTAAAAATGGAATCAATGTCTTCCAGGTGTCTATCGGATTCAGTTTGGTTATACCATTTTAATTTATTCAAAATTAAATCTTCGGGCGAAATAAAGTAAACTCTTTTATTATTGATTTTTTTAGCAATTCTTCGCTTAAATTGTTCTTTTGTTTCCATGTCGTCTTTTTCAATCCAAAAATCGACTTTCAAGCCCGTATCCGAATCAATAAAATTAAACTCTCCCTTTTGTCTTGCTGCTTGCCTTGCCACGTCTTCGTCTATGTACCCCGCCCTAGAAACCTGCTTTAATAATTTTGCCAGCGGTTCTATTTCGGGTTCAATAAGTTTTACCACAATATCTATGTCAAAAGTGGCGCGCGGCCTACCCCAGACAGATACGGCAAAACCGCCGGTTATAAAATAATCGATTTTTAATTTATCCAAAATCGGCGTTATTTTAAGAAGTAATTTTTCTGGATTTATTGATTCCATTTAATTTATTCAATTTCAAACAAAACATTGTCAGCTCCGAGGCTAATTTTATTTTTTTATTTACTGGCATTTTTATGAAAATCTTGTCCTGGATTTCTTGAAATTTCTCTCGTCTTTTCCTCATATGCTTTAATTATATCAAAAAATCGCCCACTTGTCCCGATTTAATAGCGGGAAAAGGCGATTTTTTAAAATTAAGATTCAAATGACTTGGGGGAATGAATCTTACGAGGTTCAGCCTCGTAAGATTTCGGGGTCGAATGACTTGGGGAATGGTGAAATTAGGAAATAAAAAAGAGGAAGAACCTTGCGGAACTTCCTCGTTTTAATATTTGACTTTGTGATAAATTATTCTTTAGCCACGGGCCATACAGTACATATTAATTCAACCGAATTTGATGGCAACGTGACCGATTCTCCTTTCTCTAATTTATCAATTGCCCATCCCAAAAACCATACCGCTTTTCTTACCGTTGCGGCCCTTGTGACAGAAGACATCTTTTTAGTAATTTCATCCAAGCGCTTCACTTGATCGGCACTAAAATCGAATTGTAGCCTTATCTTTTTCTCTGCCATATTTCCTCCTTTTTCTTTGAATTTTGAAACTAATAACAGGATAGCACATAATTGCTATCCTGTCAACTAATTAAGATTCGAATGACTTAGGGAATGGTAGAGGTGGTGTTGACTTTTATGCATTATTGTGATATACTTTATTATTGCCAAATTTGGCTGGCAATCCTTGCTACAAAACGCGGTAAGGACAAAAAAGTAACTTAAAAAAGGAGGTATAACCAATGATAGTAGACATGATTCGTGGCAATGTCTTTGAAACGCCCCATCCCAACATCGCCTTTGCGGTAAATACCGAAGGATTCAATGACGCTGGGTTTGCGGGGCAGGTCTCCTCTCGCTATTGGAAAGAACTCACCAACACGGGCAAGAAAAAGCTCGGTGACGTTCTCTCCCACAAAGCGAATGGAAAAAGCTTTCATGCCCTCGTTTGCCATTCGTTTGGTGGCGATGGCTGGAAGAAAACCGCCGAGACCGTAACGAAATGCCTGGATTCCTTGAATGTTCCCGATACCGAAACCATTGCTGTTGTCCTTATGGGAGCTGGGCTGATCGGTCAGATGGGTGGAGCTGATGTCTTCGCCGTTCTCGGTGGGATGGCTCGCTCCAGGAAAAGAGTCTCGGTCTACACTCTGTAAATTCAACAAGGGTTTGCCAGTTGTCCCCAACAACTGGTTTTTTATTTTTAAAATTCTACCAAAAAAATCGCCCACTTGTCCCGATTTAATAGCGGGAAAAGGCGATTTTTTAAAAATTAAGATTCGAATGACTTGGGGAATGGTGGAGGTGGTTTTGGGTGAACGACTGGAACAGATTAGAATTTGGTTGGCTTCAAATCTGAATTCGGAAGCACCTATTTCTACTCTTTAAATGCCATAAAATGCCCGGAAATGATGTTGGGACAGATATGGAAATTATTAAAGGATTTTATTCAAGACAAGAAAAAAGTCTGTTATAATATAAAAAAAGTGTTATACTAAGATAAAGCAAGAATTTGAAACAATGAATGTTAAAGATTTAATTCAAAAAGAGCGAAAGTTTGCAAGTTACGAATTTCAGTTAAAAATAAAAGCTGATATTACTGAAAATACTATTTGCAAACTTGGAGCAAAAAAAATGGGCAGTATCCTTCATGAGGATAAATATTTTATTCCAAAAGGTAAACAACCGGATGAAGCTAACGAATTAATAAGAATTAGGAAAGAAGGTGGTGAGGATTTGCAATTTACCTACAAAGGCCCCGTTGCGAACAAGAAAGTCAGAACTAGGCTGGTAATCAATAGACCAATGCAAGAGAACGAGATAACCGATGTTAAAAAAAATTATAATGAGATTATAAGTGTTAATAAAAAAAGAACAATTTTTCTTTTAAACTCTATCGTAATTAAATTAGACAAGGTTGAAAATTTGGGAAGTTTCATAGAATTTGATGTTCCAAAAGAAAAAGACTGCCACAAAATCAATCCTTTAATTGAGAGACTTGGATTAGACCCTCAAAATTCAACAAAATTATCTTATTTTGAATTAGCACTTATGAATTTATATCCATGGCAAAGAATGCTTACTAAGGTACATGATAAATTTGGTAAATTTGCCTTTGGAATCTCCTCTGCGGTATTAACAACGCTTGGTATCATAGTGGGATTAAATTCTGCAACTGCATCTAAAATCGCAGTCATTGGTGGAATAATTGCTGTGGCAATTGCAGATTCTTCATCTGATTCAATGGGAATGTACGCATCAAAAAAATCAGAAAGAGGTGTTTCACCAGCGAGAGCTTTTAAGGCTGCGCTAAGTACTTTTTTAGGTAAATTCATTTTTACTTTAAGTTTTATTATCCCATTTATCATTTTTCCATTTTCCTTTGCAATCTATATATGTATTATATGGGGATTAATTCTGTTGACTTTTGTTAATATTCAAATTGCATTCATACAAGAAGAGAATATTCCCAAAAGTATAATCAAAAATATATTTATTGCAATAATTGTAATAATTGCTTCTTACGTTGGTGGTAAGATTATATCTTTAATAATGGGTTAATTTTTAGATATGATTCATTATCTAAGACAATTTTGTAATTTTTAATCTTAAATTAAATACTATAGAAAAATTAAAAAACAGATTAGAGGTTCCTTCACAAGAAACTTCTGAAGGCGAACAAAACCCACAAGAAATTGAGAGAAAATTTTTAGTCGATTCTCTTCCTGAAAACTTAGACCAATATCCGCAAAAAGATATTATCCAGGGTTATGTAACTATCACTGAAGACGGAACTGAAGTAAGATTAAGAAAAGAGGATGATAAGTACTTTCAGACTGTGAAAAGTGGTAGCGGCAAAACAAGAATCGCATCAGAAATCGAAATCACAGAAGAACAATTTAATTCATTGTGGAAGACAACAAAAGATAGAAGAATAGAAAAAACTCGTTACGAGATACCCCATAAAGTTGGAACAATAGAGCTAGATGTTTATCATGGAGATCTAGAAGGTTTTTTGTCTGCAGAAATGGAATTTGATTCTGAAGAATCAAGCGAAAAATTTATACCTCCTAAGTGGCTTGGAAAAGAGATTACGGATGATAAAAATTATAAAAACCAGAATTTAGTTCTTTTTGGAATTCCCAAAGAACCGAGTCGCAGACCCGAAAGACTCAAAGAGAAGATAGATATTCCAGAATATAATCTTGAAACGGGAATAGAAAAGTTAGTCGATTTAATCAAAGAAAAAACATCCAAGCAAGAGCGACCGCTTATAGTAGAAATAGCTGGTGGCTCAGCATCAGGCAAAACTAGTGCGGTAGCCACTAAAGTCAAAGAAGTATTTGGCAACAATGCTCTTGTATTTTCAATGGATGATTATTACAAGGGCAAAACATTTATGGAAGGCGAGACACAAAAAGGAAACATACTGAATTGGGATCAACCAGAAGCATTGAATATAGAATTATTACAGGAACATCTCCAACAGTTAAAAGAAGGTAAAACGATTCAAAAGCCAGTTTATGATATGAAAATCAGTGAGCCTACAACAACCGAAGAATTACAGCCCAAGAAAGTAATCATAGTAGAAGGATTGTTCGCCTTGAACGATATATTGAAAGACCAAGGCGATATTAAAGCCTTTGTTGATATTGGCACCCACGGAAGAATACTTAGGAGACTGTTACGCGATATTGAAAGAACTGGTCAAAAACCGGATGATATTCTGAAATACTTCGCAGAAATAGTTGAGCCAATGCACGAAAAGTACATTGATAGCACCAAAAAGAATGCTGATATGATTATTAATAATGAATACAACCCCGAAGTAGAAGCACGCAAATCTGGATTACATGAGATCCAGCTAAAATTTAAGGTCAAGACAAATGCAGAAACTTTGAGAAAAATTGGGGCAGAAAGATTAAGCTCTACAACTCAAATAGACAATTACTATAATCCTCGAGACAGAAGCCTAATAGAAACAGGAGAAATTTTAAGAATTAGAAAAGAGGATGACCACCGAATTTTGACCTACAAAGGTCCTAAGGTTGAATCAAGATTTAGGAAAAGACCCAAATTTGAATTTGAAATAGACAAGGAAACAGAGAAAAGATTTTTATCTATTTATGGAGACAAAACAAAAGTGATTGAAAAAGATAGAACATTATATCAACTAAATGGAATAATATTTTCTGTTGATTCAGTTTCTAAAGCGGAAAATGGTAAGACCACTGATTTAGGAAGTTTTGTAGAAATTAGATCTACAGACAGAGAGGTAAATGAGAAAAAAATGGAAGAGGCATTATCAAAACTAGGATTGAAAATGGAAGATGGAAACAAAGAGTCTTATTTTGAAATGTAATTAATAATAGTTTTTATATCTTAAGAAATTTGCAGCAAAACAAGAAAGAGGTATTAAGATTTTACTGATTATCTTAATACCTCTTTGTTTTTAAGAAAGGTCAAATTGTAGCTTCGCCAAGTCTTTTTTGTCTCCTTCCAGTTCTTTATACCTTCCCTCGGGATCAATTTTATCCCACTCATATGTTGTCAGTCCGCTTTCTGGTTCAACATACCTACAGAAAGGCCTATATTCTACAACCTTTGTTAGAGCTTCAACTAATTCTTTAAAACCCTCGTCATCTTTTTCCTTGCTTACTAACAGAAATTGATTTTTTACCCAGCTCATAAAGAACGGTTTGCCCTTATAGAGAAAAAGTCCGGGATCCCTAAAAGACCATTGGATGTTTTCTTCCTTTAATCCGCCCTGCTTAATCAGATCGTTTATCACATTGTACCAATGCCATTTTTGGATACCAATCGGCGTACAAGCGTCTCTTAATGTTTCGCTCATTTCTTTTTCCTTTCCTGCCTGTCTTTAAAAGTTCAGGGCTTATGGATTTTCAAATCACACTATAATTATACATCCCAATTAACAATTTGTCAAGTGTTTGGAGCGGTTTTTCATACTCTCTCAAATTAAATTTTTATTAATTATTATTTCTCAATCAAAAAATAACGAGGCGGAGGAAGAGTTTGTGGATAATCAACTATCAGCTCTTGACATCCTATTTATTTCTGATATGATGATAGTATCACTACGAAAAAAACCCTTTTAAGGTTCGTCCTTAATGGGGGTTTTTTCTTTATTGTTCAAGGCGATTTTCTTTTTTACGTCGTTTAAATAAGTAATCGGCGCATTGGTTCTTTTCAATAATATTGAGCATCTTTCCGGAATGCTTGGTGAAAGTATGATTTTTAATTTGTTTTTTTCCTGGAGAAATTTTACCAAACTTGCGTAATCTCCGTCGCTTGCAACCAATACCAACTTCTCGCAAGATTCTTCGTAAACATCTCTGGTTGCTCTTAAAACTAAATCGGCATCGCAGTTTCCTTTCGGCTTGCCGCCTCCGTCGTAAACTACTTCTTTAAAAATTAAAGTAAAACCGGCTTTTTGTAGCGCCTCATACATATCTTTCTCTTTGGGAATTAAACCAATGAAATAATAAGCTACAGTTATTCCGTATTTGTCGCTTAACCATTTCCTGAATCTGAAAAAATTAATATTCCAACCGGAATTTTTCACCCCACGATATAAATTATTGCCGTCTATATACGCATAATTGTTTTGTTGAGATTTTGCGCCTTCCATATATTATAATTTTACTATTTTCCCTAATCAAAAAACAACGAGGCGGGGATTTAAAAGGGGGGTAGCGGGAATGAACTTAGCAGTGATCGCGTTGGTTCATTTCACCTTTCCTTGGTGCAGAAAAGGCGCTTTAAGGGCGCGTGCATGAGCTGATAGGACGCTGACAGGTTTGGTCCAAAATTCCAGCTCACCGGAATCCTCCCCTTAGATTTTGTGCCCTTGGCGGCACCGCGCTTTGGCACAAAGCCCAATTCAGTAATTCGCACTTTTTAGCTCCCGCTACCCATTTTATGCTTATTCGATTGGCTTTATTATAACAAAAGAAAAAGCCCAGAGTCAATCATGGTGATTGAACTGGGCTTTGTGGATTGAAATCGTCAGAAGACCGAGCCGATGATGCGGAAGAATCCGCCTCCGAAAACGAATTTGAAAAGCCAGACAACGACATATGCGATCCAACTTATTATGGGAACAACAAGCACAAGAGGCCAAAAAAGGACATAGATGATTTGTTTGACAAACGGATACCTATTTTTGACCAGCTTGAGATCTGTATCCTTTGCCAGAAATTGCCAACCGCCCGTAATAGCTTTTTCAAAACCGTTCAGGGGTTGTTTACAGACGTACTTTGTTTGGGCGCCGTAAAAGGCTTTTCCGTACCACCAGCCGATGTTGCAGTAGATAGTGACGAGAAAGAAAATGACCAAAAACTTCACAGTCTTCGATTTCAGAATGTTTTTCATTAAACCTCTCCTTTAAAGAGCAAATCTTAGTAGGATTTTCTCCTACAATACAATCATATCATATTCACAGAATTTGTCAACTCCCATCTTTAAAATAAAGGTGGGAGTCAGATAAAACAGGCGCCAGAGTGAATTTGATAATTCACGATGGCGCCTTTGGCGATTACTTCTTGAATTTGAATTCGATTTCGATTTTGAGTTCCTTACTTAAACTGATAATAAGTTTTCCCAGTGCCTCCCCAGAGCTCTTCCCACTTTCCCAAACTTTGGGACGCCCCTCCACGCAAGCATGGTAGTCGTTTTGGCGTTGCGTAACAATTATTTTCATCCTTTTACTCCTTTATGAAGAACATTTTTATAGGATTATATCCTACATCATAATTATATCATATTCACAGACTTTGTCAACCCCAAACAAAAAAGCCCCCATCTTTATAATTAAAGGTGGGGGTTACTCATAGGGGTTGAAGTCAAGATTGTGAACAAAAGGAATTTCTGGAACCTGTTCCCGCGCCCATTTTTTGGCTTTTTCCTTCATTTCTCTAATTGGACCTCTGATTAAAATTTTTGGCTCCATGGGGTCATCCTCTACTTCCTCGCCATCTTGATAGACAACTTTTCCGTTGCATGTGGGTTCTGCATTTTCTCCAATTTGTATTAGAGCACGGTACTTCTCCCCCGTTTTAAAGATACTCAATATTATTTTGGGCATTTTGCCCTCCTTTACCCTGTTAAATAATCGCCTTCGGCGATTCCTCCGCACGGCGGAGGATTTAACAGGGTGAATCTTAATCCTAACAAAACCCTTGCAAAAAGCAAGGGTTTAAGAGAAAAACAGAAAGAGGATTAGGCCTAAATCGACTCTAATCCTCTGGGCTTTTTAGAAAAAATCCTCCTTCTTTTCAAAATAGCGTAAGCCGTTCTCATCGACCCCTGCTTCTATAAAATCATCAAAAACAGGTGAAAGAATTGGTTTAACATAGTCGAGAAGATTACACATTACTCTTCGCATTTCCCAATGAGCATATTTTGATATTCTCATTTTGAAGATGTGCCGCCATTCGCGGAAATTAGCAGAAATGACTATCTGAGACTTAATCCCTATGGGCAAAATCTGACGAGCGTCTTGAGGAAGCCAACCGGCTTTTCTTAATCCGCGATAGAATTTTTCAATCTCAGCAAACATTTCTGCCATTGACATTGTTCTGCCATCTTCAAGTAGTACTTTCTCATTCTCATCGCGATGAGGGGGAACAACGCACTTTAATTGGAATTTTTCCAAATCCGGACCCTTTCCTTCTTTGGCATAGTCAACATAACGAGTCGATTCCTGAGAAATTGCCGTGAGACGATGTCTAACTTGTTCATGGGTAAATCCCCGAGAAAGGTTATTGAATTGAACAGTCATATTGCTGTGCTCAATTACGGTCTCGTGCCCACGCTTTAACAGCATTTTTATAAAGTTCTTGGCTGTTTCCTCGGTAATTTCTCTTTTTTCCGACTGATAACATGTTCTGCCCGCTTTTTCTATTCTTAAAAGCTGGGCTTTCAATTCTGGGATTGGCGTCAAAATAATAAAGCTTCCCGCATTTTTTAATATTTTCAATTTTTCCTCCTTTTTATTTTGGAATGATGCTACCCCTACTCTATCAAAAACCCTCGCAAAAAGCAAGGGGTTGAAAATCATAGAATCACTTATTAGGATGAAACGAGTTTGAGAAATTCTTCTTCGTAACGGTCGACCATATGCTTGATGGTAAAATTCTTCTCGACGTGTTTTCGGCAATCGGCTCGGTCAATTTTATCGATTTTTTTAACGGCAGCAACCATTTCATCGATTGTATCGACAATAAAACCCGTCTTGTTATTGACAACCACTTCCGGAACAGAACCGCGACGAAACGCGATTACCGGAGTGCCGCAAGCCATTGCTTCAATCATTACCAAACCGAATGGCTCTTCCCATTGAATAGGAACCAGAATGGCTTTGGCTTTTTGATAATACTGGAAAAGTTTATCATAGGGAACATATCCGAGATATTTGATTTTTTCATCTAAATAAGGGGCGACCTGTTTTTCCCAATATTCACCTGTCACGGGCGGCCCGATAATCAAAAGCTTCTCGTTGCTTCGTTGCGCCACTTGCACTGCTTCGGCAACACCCTTTTCCGGATGCAATCTGCCCACAAACAAAAGATAATCGCCGCTGTTTCGGTAAAAAGGAAAGGTATCAATATCGATTCCATTATAAATGGTTGCCAAATAATTCAATTTTGGAGCCGGTTTCCGCTGCGCATTGCTGATGGAAACATAATGCTGATTGGGAGAAGAAAACATTTTAAAAATCTCGGCTCGCCAGGGATAAATCGGGTCGTGAAGCGTATAAACCGCGGGAATCTTAAAATGAGACAAGGCCAAAGGCAGGGCCCGGTCAGCAGGATGAATATGCAAAATATCGTAATTGCCTTTTTCTGCCTCCTTGAACATCTGGGCGATTAAATATTGGTCCCAAAGATTGAAAACCTTGCTTATCTCGGCGCCACCAGCGAGAAGATTTTTAAGAACGGTCTCTTCGCCATTTTTCTTGAGTGCCTGCAATCCATCACTAACAACTTTAGTAACCTTAATTTTTGAGCCTATGGGTGCGTAAAAATCAACCCTGTGACCCCTTTTAACCAATCCCTCGCTAACCCATGTGGCAATATCCATTGGCGCGTAAATAACGCCCTTGGCTGGAGGAGTGGTAAAGTGACCGGTTACCATTGTGGCAATGCGGAGCTTTTTCATTTTTTTATACATAATTTGTAATAAAGTTTCTCATAATTATCGACCATCTTTTCCTTGCTGAATTTCTGCTCAACTCGTTTTCTAACCAGGGCTCTGTCAATCTGTTCAGTTTTCTTCATGGCTCCCACCAGCTTATTCAAATTGCTATCGACAACAAAACCGGTTTTTCCATTTTCTATCAGTTCCGACATCGAACCTCGGCGATAAGCAATTACCGGCGTGCCGCAAGCCATTGATTCCGCGACTACCAATCCAAACGGCTCTTCCCATTCAATCGGATAAAGCAAGGCCTTAGCCGGACCGTAAAAATCGGATAATTGGCTCTCGGTTAATTCGCCAACATATTTAATTTTTCCGTTAAGATGCGGCTTGATAACCTTTCTGAAATATTTCCTCTGAGTCGGGTCGATGCGACCGGCTAAAAGCAGTTTTACCCCCATTTTTTCGGCAGCGGCAATTGCATTTTCCACGCCTTTGTGTTTATTCATCCTGGCTATCCAAACAAAATGGTCGCCACCAATAGAATTAAATTTAAAATGACTTAAATCAATGCCATTATAAATAACCTTGGCCTTTGGCAGTTTTACCATTGCCTGACTACGGGCCGATTCACTAATCAGAACCATGTTCGTTCTGTGGGCTTCTTCAGAAAACAATCGCAACCTATCGTCTTTTAAAACATCGATGTCTGAAAAATACAACAAGGGATTATGCATCGTATGAAGAACCGGGGTTTTGGTCAATCCTTGAAAAAACAATGCCCACAAATCAAGATGGGAATGAATAATATCAAACTCTCCTTGATTGGCTATTTCGAACGCTTTAGATAAGTTTCTTAAATTCCAAATTGGATTGGACCAAGAGATTTTGGCATCTAATAATGGCTTATCAAAAACCGTAATTAATTTTGCCTTTGTTTTCGAGCCCGGCGCAGCAAAAAGCGTTACCTTGTGACCCTTTTCCACCAAACCATCGCAAAGCATGGCAACAATTCTTTCAATGCCGCCATATTTTTTGGGAGGAACAGCAACCCAAAGCGGCGCTATTTGGGCTATCCTTAATTTTTTGTTATTTTTTGATGAGTTTTTCATAAACACGTAAATAACCTTCGGTCATTTTCTCTTTGGTAAAATAATCTCTAACCCTATTATAACATTTTTTTCTGTCGATTTGCTGAATCTTTTTTACTGCCTTGACAAAACTACTGATTTTATTCGGCACCACAAACCCCGTCTCGCCGTCAGTTACCAATTCTGGTGCCGAACCCATATTTGTGACAATAACCGGCGTGCCGCAAGCCATCGCCTCAACAATGAATAATCCAAAGGGTTCACGCCACTGAATAGGAGCCAATAAAGCGTAAGCATTCCCCAAAAAATCACTTTTAATATCCGGGCCTATTTCACCAATAAATTCAATTTGCTTACCATCAATCAATGGTTCGATTTCTTTTTTAAAATATTCCTTATCGACTGCATCGACCTTAGCCGCTATCTTCAGCTTCATACCAACTTTTTTGGCAACTTCGATGGCTATTTTTGGACCTTTTTCGGGTGAAATCCTTCCCAAAAATGCCAAATACTCACCGGGCCTGTCAACAAAATTAAATGCCTTTAAATCAATGCCATTATAAACAGTGGCAACATAATTTAATTTCGGAAAAGGCTCTCGCTGGGCATTACTGATTGAAACATAGGATGCATCCGGGAACGAACCGTATACAAATTGCTGATAAGGCACATCCAATGGTCCGTGCAAAGTGGTCAACGTTGGTACCTGAAGATGATGAACAAAGGGAATAAAACGCCAGCCGATATGATTGTGAATGATATCTGGTTTAATCTTCGTTAATTCATCCACTACCCGACCGATACCGATATATTTTAACGAATTTCGGACATTCATATCCACTGCTATCGATTCCTTACGGATTGCGCGAGGAAATATGGGAACGAGCTGAGCCCTTGTCTTGGAATCACCGGATGCCAGTAAATATACTTTGTGGCCGTAATCGATAAGCGTCTCAGCGAGATTATAAACAACAAGCTCCGTGCCACCGTATTTTTCCGGCGGTACTGATTCTTCAATTGGTGAAAGTAGCGCGATTTTCATAGTTAGATTAAATAAAAGATTTATAAATATCGTTTATTTTTTCGGCGATATATTTCCAAGAATAATTTTCCAAAACATCTTGGTAGGCATTTTTTACCAAAAAGGCCGCCAGTTCTTGAGAACGGTAAATTTTTAAAACTTTTTCTTTCAGGTCAAAAGGATTTCGCGGCTCAAACAAAAGACCACTTCGACCATCTTTAATCGTAAATCTTAACCCTCCCTTACGAGAGGCTACAGTCGGTATTTGGGAAGCCATCCCCTCCAACACAACGAGCCCGAAGGGCTCGTAATAAGAAGGAATAACCAGAATATCGGCAGCCGAATAAAAAAGCGGTAAACGACCCTGGTCAACGCGACCGACAAAATGTACTCTGTCACCCACATTATCTTCTTCGGCCTTGTTTAAAAGTCTTTGATACTCGTTCCAATCATCCTTGTTTTTTCTCAATCCAAAAATTCTTCCTCCAACAATTAAAGCTTTAACGTTTGGGATATTTTCCTTAAGCATCCTGACAGCACTTATAAGGGTACCGACTCCTTTCCGCCATTCCAGGCGTCCAACAAACAATAAAATAAAATCTTCTTTTGGTAAACGCAGAGTTTCACGGGCTTTATTCTTGGATATCGGCATAAACTCCCTTATACTGACTCCACCCGGGAGAACCGCGACTTTCTCCGGGGATGCGCCATAAAGAAGATTCAAATCCCTCTTTTCTGTACTGGCAAGAGAGATAATCAAAGAAGCCTCTTTAATGATTTTTTGCTCCATCGCAAAACGTTCTTCAAAAATTTTCTGTTCGTTGCTGGCCACGGCATATAAGCGTTGGGTTTGAAACCGCACCCGCCCCAAAGAATGAAAATTAACAATTAACGGCTTATTGAATTCCTTATGGGCCTGAAGCGCTATCCAGCCACCGTCATAATGATGGCCGTGAAATATTTTATAGGGATTCTGGAAATTAATAAATTTTAAAAAGTTTTTATAAATTTCCGGAAAATGGGGATGTAGTTGACCTTTCGGAATATAAACCGGTTTTCCGTCTTTTAACCGTATTACCCGCGAATTCTTACCTATCTTGGCAATTGTTTTCTTTTTGGGTTCGTCGAGGCGCGTAAAAACGTCGACTCTCCAACCTTGCTTATCCAAATTAACCACAAGATTACGAATATAAACATTCTGACCGCCGCTTTCGCGGCTCCCGATAGGTGCCAATGGATCAGCATGAATACTGAACATCGCTACCCGATTTTGTTCATTTTTATTGCTCATATTTCTCATATTATGATTATAACAAAAATAAAAAGAAAAAGCCCCAATTTGGGCTTTTTCGTACTGGCTGCGGGGTCTGGATTCGGACCAGAATTTTTAGGTTCAGAGCCTAACGTGCTACCATTACACTACCCCGCAAAATAAACCCCACACCTTTTCCCTCAAAAGGTGAGGGGTGAAAACCTAAATACTTAGGTCAATTAGAAATTATATCAATTAGAAATTTTTTAAATTATTCTTTGAGATACTTTCTCACCGCAATCATGGTGCTGAAGCCACCCAAAAATACTCCGACAACCAAAAGCAACAGAAAAAACGAGAATAAATTGGCTCTGAAATAGGAAAAAATGTCGCCGATGGGCAAAAAACTGGAAATCTTGGGCGAGAGGAAATAGAAAAGCGGATACAAAAGAATGATTGTTATAATCGTCGCAGCCAATCCATAAAGCACGCCCTCGACAAAAAACGGTCCGCGAATAAACCACTTACCCGCACCGACAAGTTTCATTACATTTATTTCCTCGCGCGAGCTGTAAATCGCCAGACGAATCGCATTGAAAGTCACCAAAAACACAATTAAAGCCAGGAGAACGCTCAACCCCAAACCGCCGGTCTTAACATCAATAATAATTTTGCTTAATTTTTCTATCACCTCTTTGTTTTGCAAATAATTGACCTTGTCAATCAAATCCTTGTAATAAACGCTTTCCAAAAATTGATTGATACTGGCATATTGATTGGTCTCTCTGGCTTTGATGTTTATGCTCGCTTCCAAGGGATTGAATTCCAATTCTTCCAAGCTTTGCAATAAAACCGGATTATCTTTGTGCTTTTCTTTGAATTTCATCAGGGCTTCGTTTTGCGAAACATAGGTAACGCCTTCGACTTCCTGCAATTTTTCCAATTGGGATTTAACTTTTAAAATTTCTTCTTCCGAAGCGTCAAGTTTAAAATAAACACTGATATCTATTTTGCTCTGCAAGTTTTCCAAAACCGCATTGGCCACGACATTAACCATCAATAAAACCGTGATTACCAAAAGAGTGAGAACCATAATGCTCACCGTAGCTGTGGAAAGCCAACCATTGCGCCAAAAATTCGTCAAACCCCATTTAATTATTCTTTTGAATGATGTAAACATAAGATAAAATTTTCAATTTTTAATTTTCCCTGCCTGCCGGCAGGCAGGAATTTTCATTGAATGACTCAATTTTTCAATTTTCAAACTTGACAAGATTTTGATTATCTGCTATGCTTATAATCAGGAGGTAAAAACAGGTGAAAAAGCATAAAAGAGTGATTTTTCTCGGAATCTCTTTAATGGCCATTGTTCTCATGTTCCTTTGCGCCTACAAACAGGATTATGCCAGAACCACTGAATTATATTCAATGGGGCTGAGGCCGAGCTTCATGTTCCATTATCTGGCATTAGTTTTTGGCGCAATCGGTTGCATTTCTTGGTGTGCATTTACACTCACATTTTTCAAGACAACAATAAGAAGTTCGTGGAAACAATTATGGAAAGATTTACATTTGTCCTTTCTCAAGTGAAACAACCAAAGCATCCCTGGGGGCGGGAGCGAAAAGCGACCGCCCTTTTTTTTATTTCTTCTCTTTTAAACGATATATCTTCCGTTTTCTTCGTCGCGGATTACCCGGCCGCGGTCCAAACTGATTACCCGCCTGCCTAAAGCATTGATTATTTCCCGGTCGTGAGTGGCTAAAATTACGGTTGTGCCCAATTCATTGATGCGACAAAGCAATCTTATTATATCCCAAGTGTGCAAAGGGTCGAGATTTCCGGTCGGCTCGTCGGCCATCAGAATATCCGGCTTGTGAATCAAAGCTCGGCCGATTGCCACTCTCTGTTTTTCTCCGCCAGAAAGTTGTCGGGGAAAATTATCCGCTTTATCAACCAATTCCACCAAGCCCAAAATCTGCGGCACGTCTTCGGAAATGTCTGCTTCGTCTCTGCCTGCCGCTTCCATGGCAAAAGCGATATTTTCGTAAGCGGTTTTATTGGGCAGTAATTTGAAATCCTGAAAAATCACTCCGATTTTTCTCCGATAGCCGGGAATTTCTTTCGATTTCAGGGTTTTTATGTCTCTGCCGTCAACCAAAACTTCTCCTTCACTCGGCTCTTCCTCCCTTAACAACAACCTTAAAAGAGTGGTTTTGCCGGCTCCCGAGCGTCCGACAATAGAAATAAATTCTTTAGGGTTTACGCTAAAGGTCACTTGGCTTAAAGCGGCGCAATCGCCGGGATAATATTTAGAAATGTTTTTAAATTCTATCATTGTTTTAATTCTGCTTCAATAAATTCATCTAATTTGCCGTCTAATACTGCATCCGGATTCGAGCTCTCTGCCTCGGTCCGATGATCTTTGACCATTTTATAGGGATGAAGCACATAGGAACGAATCTGACTCCCCCATTCGGCTGACGGCAAAATTCCTCTGATATCGGCTCTTTCTTTTTGTTTTTCCTGCAATTTCTTCTGATAAAGCTTGGTATAAAGAAGCTTCATCGCTCTTTCTCTGTTTTGCCCTTGACTTCTTTCGCTTTGACAGGAAGCCATGATTTTGCTCGGCAAATGAGTAATTCTTATTGCGGTCGAGCGCATATTCACGTTTTGTCCGCCCGGTCCGGAAGAACGAAAAGTGTCGATTTTCAATTCATCCGGCTTTATTTCGATTTCTTTTGAAACGTCTTCACTGATATCGGGCAAAATTTCAACCAAGGCAAACGAGGTGTGGCGCAAATTATCGGCATTAAAAGGAGATAACCTGACCAAACGATGAACCCCGTTTTCTCCTTTTAAATAACCATAAGCATAAGCGCCGGAAATTTCCATGGTTGCGCTCTTGATTCCCGCTTCCTGTCCATAACCGATATCGAGAATTTTGGCTTTGAATTTATGACTTTCCGCATAACGGGAATACATTCTCAAGAGCATATTTGCCCAATCCTGTGCCTCTGTTCCGCCTGCACCGGAATAAATCGATAAAATCGCGTTTTTCTTGTCGTATTTACCGGCAAATAAAGTTTTAAATTCTTCTTTTTTAAATTCTTCCTCCAAACTTTCTAATTTTTTTTCTATTTCTTTTTGTAATTTCTTGTCGCATTCACTAATACTGTTTAACTCTTCAAGTTCTTTCAACTCCTTATTGATGTTTCCCCAAAATTCAATTTCTTCTTTTAATCCGGCCAGTTCTTCGCTGATTTCCGCTGCTCTTTTTGTGTCTTTCCAGAAATCTTTTTCTTGAGTTAGGTCCTCCAATCGAAGAATGTCCTTTTTCTTTTTCGCGAAGTCAAAGACAGTCCGCAACTTGGCGGGTTTTAGTCTTTATTTCCTCGATTTTTTCGCGTATTTCCATGTTCTTTTATCATAACCGAAAAAAAATATAAAAACAAGCCACTAAAAATAGCGGCCTGTTTCACAAATATTTTATTTCTCCCGATTTTTCATCCATTTTAAACCTTGTTCGTAGCCCTTAATCGCTTCTTCATCACCTCTTCCTCTTGCTTTTTCGAGGTTCTGTTCATACATTTTCTCTGCATCTTTTCTCATCTTAATTTTTTCTTCGCTCTCTTCACCCAATTCATCTATTCTTTCTGCTAATCGTGATTGAATTTCTCCTTCTGAGAGTCCGGCACGCTTAAAATAATCTACTGCCTGTTCTGGATCCCTCTTCAGTAAAATGTCTCCAATTATAGCCAAGTCCTCTTTTATTGTTGGATTTAAATCTTTTTTGGGCTGTTTTTCAATTCTTTCCATTGCCATAATTTCTAAAAAATAAAATTAATTCTTAGAAGCCGATGGTCAGAATCGAACTGACAACCTTTCCCTTACGAAGGGATTGCTCTACCAATTGAGCTACATCGGCGCTGGAGCGGGATACCAGAATCGCCGCCACGTCTGCCGTATGGCAGACGGGCGAGCCTCGCCATCCGCCCCCTATGGGGGCGAGATTGGCGGGAACCCGCGTCTAAATAATTGCTTTAATTTTCTACGACCCGATCCACTTTTCCAATACTTTTCTCTATCTTTTGCCTCTTTTTCGGTTTGAAATTCTTCGGTTAGTAAAATTACGAATGGTCGCCTATTTTCTGTGGCTTTTACCTTTCCAGAATTATGAACCATTAATCTTTTATTAACATCTTCACAAAAACCAGCATAAGTTCGTTTATCTTTTAAACTCTGGAGGATATAGGCAAAATACATGGAGCGAGGTACGGGAATCGGACCCGCGTTTCAACCTTGGGAAGGTTACGTAATGCCACTATACCAACCTCGCAAAAAAACAAGCAGCGCTACCGGGAATCGAACCCGGATTGACAGATTGAAAATCTGTTGTCCTGACCATTAGACGATAGCGCCAGACAATATAAATATAGCAAAAACATTGAAATTTGGCAATAAAAAATAGGGAAGCCGCCTTGCGGCTTCCCTTGATTTTTTTGAAAGGATCATCCAAACGGAAATTCAGGATTGGGAATAATCGATAACACAGCATTACCTCTGTAATTATCTCCAAACAGACGTTGCCATTCTCCTACCCATCCGAGAACAACACCATTAAACACGAACGGAACCAAAACGTAGAGAATTTTATCTTTGTTGGCGCCATGGAGCGATATCGACTCTGTGTCATAATTTTTTACAAAATTGATTACATCTGTGCTAATTTGACCTCTAATTTCGGCATTTCCGTGTTCGTCCTGCGTTTTCCCTTGAAACCTCCCAAGAGAATCAACAGTAATATTACCAACAAATTTGTGCAAACTTCTTCCTTGATACGCTCCAATGGGATCTGCCTGATAATAAAATCCCATCATTATACATTCCATGGTTTCCTCCTCTTAAATTTGGATTTGTTCAAAGAACATTGAAATCGTAGCGCGAATATATTAAAATGTAAAGTATGATTATTCTTGGTATAGAAACATCCTGTGACGATACTGGAATAGCAATTGTGAAGATAACCCCGCAAAAAGGCGGGGTTAAATTTGATATTTTATCAAACGTTGTCTCTTCCCAAATAAAAACTCATGCCCCGTTCGGCGGGGTGGTGCCGAATTTGGCTGCCCGCGAACACTTAAAAAATATCGAACCCTGCTTGAAAACCACTATTAAAGAAGCAAATATAAAGATAAATCGGATTGATTTAATTGCTGTGACAATTGGCCCCGGTCTAATCCCCTCACTTTTAATCGGAGTTAATTTTGCCAAAGCATTGGCGTATAAATATAAAATACCGATTGTAGGGATAAATCACATTGAAGGACATATCATCGCAGCCTTGGCTGCGACAAATCCGAAATCCGAAGCTCGAAATCCGAAACAAATTCAAAATTCTAATTTTCCAAATTCTAAAAACCTATTTCCCGCAATAGCATTAGTAGTATCGGGAGGTCATACCCAGTTGGTTTTAATGAAAAAAATTGGAGATTATAAAATAATCGGCGAAACCAGAGATGACGCAGCCGGAGAGTGCTTCGACAAAACAGCCAAACTGCTTGGGCTGGGATATCCTGGAGGACCAGTAATTGCGGCAATAGCCGCAATTCCCAAAGTACAAAGTACAAAGTACAAAGTACATCTCCCTCGGCCGATGATTAACCATAAAAATTACGATTTCAGTTTTAGTGGTCTAAAAACAGCAGTTCTTTATTTGGTAAGAGACAACAAGGAAAAAGTAAAAGATGAAAAATTTATACAGGAATTGTGTCGCGAAACCCAGCAAGCAATTATTGATGTTTTAATTTCAAAAACCCTGCGCGCAGCCAAAGAATATCGCGCAAAAACAATAATTCTCGCCGGAGGAGTAGCGGCAAACAGCGAATTACGAAGGCAATTCGAAACTCAAATCTCAAAACTCCCAGCCCAAGGCTGGTCCGCCTCGGGCGGAAAAACTCAAACAGAGTTTTTGACTCCGTCAAAAACTCTGTGTACTGATAATGGCGCAATGATTGCCATGGCAGGATATTACAATAAAAATAAAGCTATTAAAAATTATAACCGAATCAAAGCTGACGCTAATTTACGAATAGGTTAAAAAATCGTATAATAAAAATATGGTGGAAATACCGAAAACATACGAACCGAAAGAGGTGGAAGAAAAAATTTATAATCTTTGGGAAAAAGGTGAGTTTTTTAAACCTCGTATCAAAAAGGGCAAAAGGCCTTTTGTTGTCGCCATTCCTCCGCCCAGTATCACCGGCACGCTGCACATGGGTCATGCCCTGAATAATACTGTTCAAGACGTAATTGTCAGATATCAACGCATGAATCAGAAGCCGACACTCTGGATTCCCGGCACCGATCACGCCGGTATTGCCACGCAAAACGTGGTGGAAAAAGAACTGAAAAAGGAAGGCAAAACCCGGCACGATTTGGGACGCGAGAAATTCATTAAAAGGGTTTGGCAATGGAAGGAAAAATACGGAAACATTATTCTGGACCAACTCAAAAAAATGGGCTGCTCCTGCGATTGGTCAAGAACCGGATTTACTTTGGACGAAGGTTATGCCAAGGCAGTGGAAACAGCTTTTTTGCATTATTATGAAAAGGGCTGGATATATCAAGGACCGAGAATTGTTAATTGGTGTCCAAGATGTTCGACTGCCATTTCCGATATTGAAATCAAATATGTTCCTCATAAAACCAAGCTTTGGTATATTCACTATCCACTCAAGAATCAAGAATCAGGAATTAAGAATCAAGAACATGTAACCGTGGCTACGACCCGACCGGAAACAATGCTCGGAGATACAGCTATGGCAGTCAGTCCCAAAGATGAAAGATACAAAAATTTAATCGGCAAAACAGCCATCCTTCCTTTAATGAATCGGGAAATTCCGATTATTGCCGACAGATTGATTGATCCGGAATTCGGCACTGGTGCGGTAAAAATTACGCCTGCCCACGATACAATTGACAATAAAATCGGTAAAATCCATAAACTAGCAACCATAAATGTAATTGGTGAAGACGGAAAAATGACTCAAGAAGCGGGAAAATATGTCGGTTTAAGCATTCTTGATACCAGAAATAAAATCATCGAGGATTTAAAAGCACAAAATCTTTTGGAAAAAGAAGAAGAATACGAACATTCCTTAGCGGTTTGCGACCGCTGCGGCACGCCGGTCGAACCATTGATATCAAAACAGTGGTTTGTAAAAATGAAAAAACTGGCCAGACCGGCGATAAAAGTCGTAAAAGAAAATAAAATAAAATTTATCCCCGCTCGCTATAAAAAGATTTATTTGGACTGGATGAAAAACATCGAAGATTGGTGCATATCGAGACAATTATGGTGGGGGCATAAAATTCCTCTGGAAGGAGAAACCGATGTTTTGGATACCTGGTTTTCTTCGGCTTTATGGCCATTTGCCACTTTGGGTTGGCCGGAAAAAACCAAAGATTTAAAAACTTTTTATCCCACCACCCTTTTATCCACGGCCCAAGATATTATCTATCTTTGGGTGGCCAGAATGATATTTTCCAGCTTGGAGTTTTGTAAAAAAATTCCCTTTAAGGAAGTTTATATTCACGCCACGGTATTGAACATTGAGGGAAAAAGAATGAGTAAGTCATTGGGAACGGGACTTGACCCGCTTGAATTGATTGAAAAATACGGTGCCGATGCTACCCGCTTCGGCTTATTGTATCTTACCAGCCGCGAACAACAAGCCATAAAATTTTCCGAAGATGCGATTAAGGCGAGTAAGAATTTTGCCAATAAAATCTGGAACATCAACCGCTTCATTCAAATGTCGAATAAACCCCAGGCAAGCAATCAGGATTTATCCATTGCCGACAAATGGATTTTGAGCCGCTTAAACACGACAATTAAAGAAATCAGCCAAAAAATCGAAAATTATCAACTGGGAGAAGCTACTCGTCAGCTCTATGAATTCGTTTGGCACGAATACGCGGATTGGTATATCGAGTTTAGCAAACTTCAGGAGGCAAATTTAAATATTTTGGTATTCAAGACAATTCTTCAACTGCTCCATCCCTTCATGCCATTTATTACCGAACATATTTGGCAGCTCAATTACAAGGAAAAAGATGCGTTGATTGTTTCAATCTGGCCAAAATACAACAGGTCTTTGGTCAACAAAAAAGCCGAGGAAGAATTCGGAAAAATCAAAAAACAAATAATGAGTATTCGCCAAAAAGAGACCGGTCAAAATTTACAGGATTTAGCCAAAAAAATATATAAATCATGAGTCTTTTCGTCTCTCTTATACTCGCTCCCATGCCCAGTTTTATCTGGTTGGCTTTCTATCTTAGAAAAGACAAACATCCGGAACCGAACAGAATGGTAATAAAAATATTTTTATTGGGAGTTCTGACGGTTCCCGTGGCAGGCGCATTGGAACAATTACTTTTTATCGGTTCGGAAAAAATTCCCGTTGCCAATAAATTATCTCTGATCATAATCGGCTTTGCTTTCATCGAAGAAGCTTTAAAGTATTTGGTCGTAAGATTCTGGGTTTTAAAAAATCCGGCATTCGATGAACCGGTTGATGCGATGATTTATATGATAATCGCCGCTCTGGGATTCGCGGCAGCGGAAAATATCTATTTATTAAGTCAAATCAATCCTCTTGCTCTCTCTGTCGGCTCTACGTTGGAGTTCACGATAAACAGATTTCTCGGCGCAACCTTTTTACACGCCCTTGCCTCAGGAATTATGGGATATTTCTTGGCTGCTTCGCTTTTGATAAACTCGAAGATAAGAAAAATCCTTATTGGCGGAGGACTATTGGCAGCCACCGTATTGCACTCGATTTTTAACTACATTATAATATTAAATAGTCGAGAAATAATAGACGGCATGGTTAGAAATCTGTATCTTTTAATCCTTTTGGTAAGTATGGCTGCAATTATTTCTTTGATGTTTAAAAAAATCAACAAATACAGATCAATTTGTAAAATTTAAACAAAAATATGACGGCATCATTTTTTGAAAAATTAACCGGAGCCGAAACAAACGAACAGTCTCCACCTCTCGAGAAAAAGGTCGAGAAAAAAATAAAAAAAGCATCTCCTCCCGAACCCCAAGAAATAATAAAAAAAGAATCTTTGGAGATGCCAAAGACCAAAAAAATGAGAACCAAACCCATAAAAAAAGAATTGGAAAATCCTTCCATAATCGAACCAACAATAGAAGAAGAAAAAGAAAAGGGCTGGCTCGAAGAAGTAGAAGGAGAAGAAGGACAATTAACGATAGACGTATATCAGACTGAATCGGAAATCGTGATTAAATCAACTATTGCTGGCGTAAAACCAGAGGATATTGATATTAGCATCACCAACGACATGGTTACTGTTCGGGGCAAAAGAATAAAAGACGAAAACATAAACACGGAAAATTATTATTATCAAGAACTCTACTGGGGAGCTTTTTCCCGTTCAGTCATTTTGCCAATCGAGGTGGATGCTGACCGAGCCAAGGCGATAATTAAAAACGGCATCTTAACCATCAAGCTTCCCAAATCGGAAAAAGTCAAAACCAAAAGAATCAACGTGAGGTCTGAAGAATAGACGCGTAGATTGCGAGTGTTTCCTGGGTCATTTTCTGCCAATTATACTTTTTCGTCTGCTCGTATCCTCTTTTTATCAACACATCTCTAAGGTCCTTATCGAAAAGGACCTTTTTGATTTTCTCGGCTATATCATCAACGTCTAAGGGGTTGAAATAAATTGCCGCATTACCCAATATCTCAACCAAGCACGGGATATCAGAACAAGCCACCGCCACCCCTCTTGTCATTGCTTCTAGGGGCGGCAGACCAAAACCCTCGGAAAGCGATGGGAAAATAAATAATTCGGCATTCCTGTATAATTTATCCAATTCTTCATCATTAACAAAGCTGTCTGTTCCCGCTAAAACCAATTCATAATCCAGGCCGTGTTCAATTAATTTATCGAATGCCGATTTTAGCCTCTTTAAATTTTTATGAGGATAGTCATTGCCGACATACAATAAATATGGTTTAAGAGATCCCTTCATAAATAGTTTTTATTTGGGCTGGATTAATGTGATATTTTTTTAAAATTTCTTTTTTGGTGGTTTCGGATACGGCGATTATTCCTTTTGCTTTTTTAAGGGTATTCCTTAAAATTATTGCGTATGCCATTTTTTTAAAAATCCCGACATGACTCGTTGTTAAATCATGAACAGTAACAATAAATTTGCCCTTATAAAAAAATGGCATTTTAAAATAGGTAAAATGCATTAAATCAAGTTCATATTTGGACAAATTTTCGAACAAATCCTTTTTAAAATTCGGATTTTTTGGTTCGTAGTCGGCAAAACGATTTCTTCGGAAAAAAATAAAATACTGATTTTTTGGGTCTATTTTTTCCAAGTTCCTAATCAGATTTTCGCTATACCTGCCAAGACCCTTGTCTTTGGGTCCGAAAAATCTGGCATCGATACCGATTTTTCTAAGTTTTTCCATATTTCTTGAATATTTCTAAAAATTCTTCTGATGTTTTGTCCCAATTAAACTTCTTCGCCCTGAATAAGCCCTGGCCAATCAAATAATCCCGTAAATCTCGATTCTCCAAAACCTTTCTTATTGCGAAACCGAGTTCATCGATATTATTGGCATCCACTTTTATTGCTCCGTCGCCAACCACCTCCGGTAAAGACGAATTATTGGAAACAATTGTCGGCACTCCGCAAGCCATGGCTTCAAGTGGAGGCAAGCCGAAACCTTCGAAAAAACTCGGATAGACAAAAACCTCGGCTAAGTTATATAAATATGGCTTATCTTCTTCTTCAATAAAACCAGTAAAAATAATATCCCTGCTAAATCGCGATTCTTTGGCTTTTTTAAAAATGTTTTTACAGAGCCAGCCCCTCGAACCAGCGATAACTAATTTTAAATTAGAAAAATCAAGCCCACTCTTCTCTTCTTTTTTAACCATACCCTCAAATCCCTGCCATTGAATCTGAAGCAGGGGCAAATTTTTCTCTTCTTTTATTTGTTCAAAGGCTTTGATCAAACCAAGAATGTTTTTTCGCGGTTCAATGGTTCCGAAATAAAGAATGAAACCCGCTTCATCGGTAGGCAGATTATATTTTTCTCTTACCCTTAAAAGATTTGGGTCTTTTTTATCCAGGGGTCTAAATTTCTCGTCAACTCCCGGATAAATAACCTTGATTTTTTTCGCCTCAACCCTATAAAGACTGATTAAATCTTCTTTGGTGGATTGAGAAATCACCACAATTGAATCAGCTTTTTGGGCCTGATATTTGGGATAAACAAATTTGTGCCAAAGCAGTTTGGGAAAAGAAAAAAACTCGGGAAAACGCACAAAGGAAAGGTCGTAAAAAACTATAATTGTTTTGGTTTTTTGAGAAACCGGGGTAAGCAGGAAATGAGGACTCAAGAATAAATCTACTCCGCCTAAAATTTTATCAATTTGGGGAAATCTGAAAAAACGCAAAAATAAATCAAAAATCCGATTGGGGAATCTTAAGGTTTTAATTTTGACATTGAACAATTTTAACCAAGGATAATCTAATTTAGGTTTTCTTAAACCATTATAAAATAATCTATATTTAATAGATTTATCAGCGGGCAAAAGGCGGGATAGTAAATTAATCGTATAATTCTCCACCCCGGTTCTCGTCCCCTTGGCCAAAATCCTGATATCAATTCCGATTTTCATAACATTTTTCCACAAAATCTTTTATTTTTTTCTTAAAAATTTCTTTATCAAAACGAAGTACGTGTTGACGGATAAGTTTGGGGTTGAATTTTGAGGAATGAAAATTTTTAACCGCCTCAATCAAAGAACTTGCTGTTTGTTCATTGAAAAATAAACCGGTCTCGCCTTGTTTTATGCTCTCCAATGCTCCCCCGCCTTGATAGGCAATTATTGGCCGACCGCAGGCCATGGCTTCCAGGGCCACTATGCCGAAATCCTCTTCTTGCGGGAAAATTAAGGCCTGGCAATTCTGATAATAATCCCGTAATTTTTCACCTCCCAGTTCTCCTAAAAATTCGATATTCCAATTAGCCAGTTTCTTCAATTTTTTCATCTCCGGACCGTTGCCGATAATTTTTAAAGGCAATTCCAGTCTATTAAACGCCTCTATGGCAATATCAAAACGTTTATAAACCAATAATCTGCCAACCATTAAATAATAATTACCAGCGGGTTTAAAAGAAGGGATAAAAAATTCAGCATCAACCGGCGGGTAAATTACCGTAGCTTTCTGCTTGTAATATTTCTCGATTCTTTTGGCAACAAAATTGGAATTACAAATAAATTTATCAACCCGATAAGCTGCTTCTCTGTCCCATAAACGCAGATAATTCATAAAAATTGGAACAAAAATTTTGGCTAAAATCGACATACTGAATTCCCTCACATATTTATGGCTATCATCCCAAGCATAGCGGGTCGGGGTATGACAATAACAAATGTGCAGAGTCTCGGGCCTGGTAATTACTCCTTTGCTAAAAGCCGCTGAATCGGAAAAAACCACGTCGTAATCGGACAAATCAAACTTTTCCACGGCCATGGGCATTAGCGGCGGAAAGAATCTGTGATGTGATTTGGCAAGAGGAATTTTTTGTAAAAAAGAAGCCCGGATTTTTCTTCCGGGAAGAATCCTGTCGGTTATTTTCCGGTCATAGATTAAAGTATAAATCGGCGCATTGGGAAATAATTCGGCTAAGGCTTCCAAAACCCGTTCTGCTCCTCCGTATTGATTTAGATAATCGTGAACAAGGGCGATACGCATAATTAACAAGCGGTTTTATCTTTAAATAAAATTATAAATGTCTTAACTAAAATATAAATATCCTTTTTCGGAGTCCAATTCTCGATATAATAAACGTCCAATTTTACTTCTTCTTCAAACGGTAAATTGGAACTGCCGCTAATCTGTGCCATTCCGGTCATCCCCGGTTTAATCAGCAAAACCCGCTTATGGTGTTTTTCGTATCTCTCTATCTCGTCTGGCTGGTGCGGTCTCGGTCCCACCAAACTCATTTCTCCCTTTAAAACATTGAATAATTGAGGAAATTCATCAATTCTGTATTTTCTTAAAAATCTTCCTGTCTTGGTTATCCTCGGGTCGTTCTTCATTTTAAACAAAGGACCGTCTTTCCTTTCGTTTTCTTTAAATAAATCTCTTTTCATTTCCTCGGCGTTTTTTATCATTGAACGGAATTTGTAAAGATAAAATTCTTTACGTTGACTGATTCTTTTCAATCTTACAAAAACCGGTCCTTCCGAGTCCAATCTGATGGTTAAACCGATCAATAAAAAGAAAGGTGAAAGTAAAATCAAGCCAAACAGCGAACCGAAAATATCAATACCTCTTTTGATAATTTTCCCCCAACCATCCAAAGGAGTTTTTTTAATTTCTATCAAAGGAACTCCATCAAAAGTATTCAACTCCACGTTAACAGTATGGGCCTGAAAAAGATTTGGGACAAACTTAAAGCCAATTCTTTGCTCGTCGCAGAATTCCAGGAGTTCCAAAACCTCTTTTCTCTCGTAGCGCGGACTGGCTAATATAATTTCATCGATAAATGATTTGCTTCTAACAATAAATTTTTTTATTTTTTCGCTATTTAAATCGTAAAATTGTTTGACTATCCGGTAGCCCAAATCGGGGTTTTTCTTGATTTCTTTCATTATTTTTCTGCTCGTCCTGTCTTCACCAATCATTATCACGTTATGAATGCCCACGTCATATCTTCCCACCAAATAACGTTGAAGTTTTTTTATAAAAAAACGGCCCAGACTGATAAAAATTATCGCAAAAATCCATGCCGCAACAACAATAAAACGGGACTCGAAAAGTTCCCGACTGAAAAAGATATAAATAATAACCGCCAAAAGTGTGGCCGATACGCCGACGATAATCTGGAAAAATTCCTTGAATAAATGCTTGGAAGCAGCAATGTTATAAAGACCGGAAACAGCGAAAATCAAAATTCCAAAAATTGAAACTCCGATGAGTAAAATAAAGTATCTCTCGAGGGGAAGGTTTAAAGTAAATAATACCGGTCGCCATTCAGCCAATAAAGGGCTGACCCGCAAAAAATAAGCGGCAATTCCCGCGGCTAAAAACATCAAAAAATCAACCGGAACCAATAGGGCACTGAAGATTAATTCTGATTTTTTCATTTGCTTTTATTGTAGCTCAAAAGCTTGACTTTGTAAATTTACCATGATACATTTCTTTACGTCCTAGTAAGTCGGGTAATCGCTCTTTATTGTCAAAATATTGAGAGGAAAGTCCGAACACCCCTCCGACGTAGGTCGGAGAGCAGCCTAGCGGGTAACACCCGTCGTCCGCAAGGATAGGGATGCGAACAGTGACGATGCTCCGATATAAAATCGGAGAGTGAAACGGCTAAATTCCTAGGTGGGCGCAAGAACAAATATCTGACAGAAAGTGTTTATGATTTTTTGTCAGTGAAAGGTGGTTCGCTTGAGTCCAAGAGTAATCAAGGACCTAGATAAATGATTACCGTCCGCCGATGAGGCGAGATACAGAATTCGGCTTATAGACTTACCGGGACAACAAAAAACATCTCCGATATCCATCGGAGGTGTTTTTTTTGATACTTGTTTTATATTCCCGGCAAACCTTCACTCGTTCTTTTCGAACCCAATGCCTGATTAACCAATCTATCGGCTTCCATATTATCATTACGGGAAATATGGGTAAATTTTACTTCGCCAAAACCAACTTTCAAATTCCAGGTTTTTAAAAATAATTGTTCGATTCTCCGGTCTAAAATTTTGTATTTGCCGTTCAGCTGTCTGACCACAAATTCACTGTCCATTCTCGCCTCCACTGTCATGGTTTTTATTTTCTTGCCGCCAAAAAGCAGTTTGGCTTTTTGCAGGCCGAAAATTATCGATTCATATTCCGCTTCATTATTGGTGGCACGGCCGATTTTCTCCGCATATTCCTTAATCACTTTGCCTTTTTCGTCGGTCAAAATCACCCCGATCCCCGCCGGACCGGGATTTCCCCTCGACCCACCGTCGCAATAAATAATAATTTTCATAACTTAGTTAAGCGAAGATTTATTTTACACTGAGACAACTTCGGAAGCCGACCGCAGTCGGCTGAGAATTAGTGCGTTCCGACCGCAGTCGGAATGACACGTGTCGACATGTAAAATAAATCTGAGCTAGGATTTTCTCAAATCAATAATTTTAAGTTGTAATTCTTTTGTTCCATTCCACTCGTTGGCAATCATTTCGAACACAATATCGATTCTGTCCCCTATTCTTATTTTATCACAAAAATCAGCCAGACCAAAACCAATCGCCTGAAACTTTTTTGGCTCTTTTTCTAATGATAATTTCAAATGACGATTGGTCTTTCCGACGCTGTTGATACCCAAAACTTTTACTCCTTTTAATAAAAACAGAGGCGCGGGATTGCCTTCGCCAAAAGGCGCAAAATTATTGATTTCCTGAAAAGTCCGCCAATCCAAATTATTCGCCTCGACTTCGGCATCGATATTCAGATAAGGAATAAGTTCTTCTTTTTTTAATCCTTTACTGCTTATTTTCTCCAGTAAATCTTCGAGTTTTTTCAGGTTTTTATTCAAAACTTTAAACCCGGCTGCTCCCTGATGACCGCCGTATTCTATCAATAATTTTTGACAATGGGTAAGTGCGTCGATAACGCTGAATCCCGGAACACCCCTCACCGAACCCGTACTATAGTCTTTCGTTTTTTGATAAACAAAACAGGGTCGCCAAAATTCATCAGTTAATTTCTGGGCCACCAAACCGATTATTCCGGCTATCCATGTTTCATCCCCTTCAAAAATTATCTTTTTATTTTTGGGACGTTTCAATACCCTGCTTCTTGCCTCCTTCAATATCCTTTCCATTGTTCTCTGACGTTCCTGATTTTTTTCTTCCAATTGTTGGGCGATTTCCCTGGCTTCGTCTTCACTGGAAGCAATCAAAAGCCGATAAGCTACAGTTCCGTGGTCGATTCTGCTGGCTGCATTCAATCGAGGGCCTAAAATATATCCCAATGTATAAGTATTCAAATTAGTGTCAAATGTCTGGGGATTAAAAATCGGCTTAATCCTGGCTTTCTTCATCAATTCCGTTAAACCGATTCTTTTTGTTTGTGAAAGAACGATTAAACCATATCTCACCAAAGTTCTGTTTTCTCCCAATAAAAGCATTGAATCCGTAACCGTGGCAATGGCAACCAAATCCAATAGCCATTTTTCTTTTGCAACCGGCATTTTTTCGGTTTTAAAAAAGGCCTGGACCAATTTGAAGGCCACACCAGTAGCTGCCAATTCCTTGAAAGGATATTTGTCGCCTTTTTGTTTGGGATTGATAATTGCCAGGGCCGAAGGCATCTTCTTGAGAACTTCATGATGGTCAACAATAATCACGTCCATGCCCAATTTATTGGCCAATTTTACTTCCTGAAAATCGGTTATTCCGCAATCTATGGTCATCACCAAGCTCACGCCCTTTTTGGCAATTTCTTCAATGGCTTTCAAATTAAGACCATAACCTTCCTTGTTTCTGTCGGGAATATAAATTTGGGGATGAATTCCTTTTGATTTCAAAATTTCGGTCAATAATACCGCTCCGCAAATCCCGTCAGCATCGTAATCCGCGAAAATCGCCACTTTTTCCTGATTTTTGACTGCTTCCTGAATTCTTTCAATGGTTTTTTTTATATCTTTTAATAAAAACGGGTCGTGTAAATCCTCGTCATAATCAGGACTAAAAAACTCATCAATAGTTTTTTGAGTTCTTAGTCCTCTGTCCCAAAGCAGTTGAAGAGTTGATTTAGAATATTCGGGAAACTTCTCCAAAAAATCTTTGGGTACCGGTTTATTTATTTTCCAAATTTTGTTCATTTTTCTAATGCTTCTACTCCGGGTAAGGTTTCGTTGACGAGATAATCGAGCATTGCGCCGCCGCCGGTGGAAAGATGGTCAAAAACCTCTTCTTTCTTGATTTCTCTGATAAAAGCCGCTGTATCGCCTCCTCCAGCCACTGAATAAGCTTTGCTCTTGGAAATAGCCTCTACAATGGCCCTGGAGGCCCGATCAAATGGCCTTTGGGTGATTAGGCCCAATGGCCCATTCCAGACAATTGTCCTGGCTTTTCTCGCTAAATCGCTGAACAAGGCAATGCTTTTAGGACCGATATCCAAAGCCTTTTCTCCATCCCCTACCTCGTTGATTTCCTTATAAAAAAACCTTTTGCCGTCCCAAACACCCAAATCAATGGGCAAAAATAATTTGGGGCTCTTTAAATTAATTTTTTTAATCTCGGAAAACGCTTCTTTCTCAATTATTGAATCGCCCATTCCAAAGCCCTGGCTGGCAAAAATCGTGTTTGCCAAAGCTCCGCCTATTAAAACCTTGTCCGCAATTCTCAAAAATTTATTGATTACTTTTATTTTGGTTAAAATTTTTACTCCGCCAATAATCGCCACAAACGGCTTCTCGGGTTTGAATAAAATTTTATTTAATTCATTTATTTCTCTTTCCAAAACAAATCCGGCTGCCGATGGCCCTGCACCAGAACAAGTTCGGTGCAGGGTAGACATATATTTAGGAATCCCGATAATCGAAGCGTGTTCGCGATGAGAAACCGCAAAGGCCTCGTTTATAAAAACATCACCGAAACCAGCCAGTTCTTTGGCTAATTTAGTAGAATTTTTTTCCTCACCGGAATTGAATCTGACATTTTCCAACAATAAAATATCGCCGAAATTCATCATTTCAATCTGTTTTTTTACGCTCCAACCAGTTATGTCTTTGGAAAACCTGATTTTCTTTTTAAGAATTTTTCCCAGTTTTTCGGCTACCGGTTCTAAGGAAAACTTTTTTATCCTTTTCCCGTTTGGCCTTCCCAAATGGGAAATTAAAATAATTTTTGCTTCTTGTTTCATCAAGTATCTGATCGTTTCCAACCCTTCTCTTAAACGAAAATCATCGGCAATTCTGCCTTTTTCATCCAGAGGCAAATCAAAATCAACGCGCACCAACGCGCGTTTATTTTTCAGACTTATTTGTTCTAATGTCTTAAATTTAGACATTTTTGATTAATTTAATAAATTCATCGGGCCGCAAACTGGCGCCACCGACCAAGACTCCTTCAAAACCGACCTTAAGATATCCATTGACGATCTTACTATCGACACTGCCGCCGTAAATAATTCTATGATTAAATTTGGTTCTTATAAAATTCAACATTGCTTTTGCTTGTTCGGGTGAACAAATCTCACCTTCGTTGGTGCTAATTGCCCAAATTGGTTCATAGGCAATAATTACTTTTTCCAAATCTTTTTCCGCTATATCTTTCAAGTCTGTCTCGATTTGGCCGCTAACAATCGTTTTTGCATTCTCGCCTTTTTTCTCACCAATGCACAAAACCGGTCTTAGACCAGCTTTCAAAATTGCTTTTAATTTCTTGTTTATCATCTCGTCGGTTTCCTTGAAATGGATTCTTCTTTCCGAATGACCAATAATGACATATTTGACGCCAAAACCTTCGAGCATTTGCGGAGAAACTTCACCAGTATAAGGACCGCACTCTTCCCAGGCACAATCTTGGGCAGCTAAAGTCATTCCTCTCAAAATCGGCAGCCAAACAAAAGGCGGGGCAATAACTATCTCCGCCTTTTGGGTATTTTTTACGCCGTTTTTAACCTTATTAAAAAGCTCCTCGGCATCTTTGCGGGTTTTTGGATTGCATTTCCAATTAGCTATGATTAATGGTTTCATATTTTTTGTTTCTTGTTTTTAAATTTTTTGTATATAAAATAAAAAGCAGCAAGAATTATTAGAATTAAAATCAACCAGTCGAATTTTTTAAAATAAATTCCGATATTCTCCCAGTTCTCTCCCAAAAACAAACCAACATAGGCGAGCAAAGCCGACCAGAATAAAGAACCGACAAACGTGTAGAAGCAAAATTTCCAAAACCGCATTCTGGCAATGCCCGCGGGAAGAGAAATAAACGTCCTGATTATCGGTAAAACTCTGGAGAAAAAAATGCTCGTGTTTCCGTATTTCTCAAAAAATCTTTGCGCTTTGCCCAATTCTTCTTTTCTTAAAAAAATGTATTTCCCGTATCTTTCCAAAAACGGCCGGCCGCCGTAAAATCCCACCCAGTAAGCGATTATTGAACCGAGCAGATTACCAAACGCACCCCAAAGAATCACCAATAACAAAGAAAATCTTCCCAAGCCCGCCAAATAACCGGCAAACGGCATAATCACTTCCGAAGGAATGGGAATACAGGCGCTCTCCAATGCCATCAGAAAAGTAATCCCCAAATAACCGGAACCCGAAATAACCTTTATTATCAAAGCAGCAAGCTGAGAAAAAATCGCTGTAATCATTTTTGATTCTTCAAGAATTTAGCCACTTCTTCGGGTTTAACGGTTATAATTTCTACCCCGGTTCCCAATTCAATGCCCGCCCAAGTGCTTGTCTTGGGTAAAATTTCAATGTGCCAATGATAATAACCGTAATCCTTGCCATCGCAAGGAGCAGTGTGAAGAAAAAGATTATAAGCCGGATCGCTTAATCCCTTGTAAATCCTGTGCAATGCCTGCCACAATGCTTCAGCCAGATATTTTCGCTCAACATCGGTAATCTTTTCAAAATGGGGCTGATGTTTTCTCGGATAAACTCTCAATTCGAAATTTACCCGAGGTACGAAAGGAGAAAAAACAATAAAATGTTCATTTTGAAAAATAGATCTCTTTTCTTCTCTCTCCCACTCCAACATTAAACAGTGAACGCACCTTCGATGCTCGTCGTGATAATCTTTTGCTCCTCTTATACTGCGCCGGACATCGGCCGGAAGTATTGGCAGGGCTATTAATTGGGAGTGCGGGTGAGGGATTGATGCGCCTGCTTCCAAACCGTGATTATGGAAAATAAAAATATAATTAATATGCTGATGTTCCATTAAAGCCAGATAACGTTCCTGGTAAGCTTTCAAAACTTCCTCTACTTTTTTAATCGGCAACAAAGCCAAATGCTTATCGTGGTCACGGGTAATAACAACTTCATGAAATCCGGCTCCATCCATCAATATATACGGCCCTTCTTTGCGATTCTCCGAATAATCGCCGGGTCCCAAAGCAGGAAATTTATTCTTTATAACCTGGAGACTCCATTCTTTGATAAGTTTTTTAACTCCCTTTACCCGTTTTTTCTTGTTGTCTTCATAATAAATCAAAAGTGGCTCCTCGTGACCAGCGGCCTGCGGATTTTCAAATGGGCATTGGGAAATCGGCTGTTCGAATTTCTGTCTGCCTCTTTTGGCGAAAAAATGCGGTCTTTTCGCCCGGCCGGTTGCCACGATCATCCAATCGCCGCTAACCAAATCTTGCCTTAATTCCGAGACATTTTTAAACCCGTCTCTTAATTGCTTCCTTTTGAAATCGGATATTTTCATAATTATTTTCTGCCTTTTATTCCGTATTTATCCGTGATTAGATTCCACCTGATTTTCAACAGTTCCATAAAAGTCCGAACATACGAACCAAGACTAACCTTGCTTTCTCCTGCATTTATCCAGGTGATTGGCAGTTCTTTTATCTTGTATCCCAATTTTTTCGTCAGAACCAGAATTTCGATATCAAAACCCCAACGAAAAATTGTCTGCCGAGAAAATACGTCTTGAGCAATTTTTTCCGGGAAAATTTTGAAAGCCCGCTGGGAATCGTGGATTTCCCATATTCCGCCTATAAAACGGATTAAATATTTGGAAACCTTGCCGAGAAATCGGCGATACCAGGCAGCATGCTCCTCGATTTTTGAACCTTTCAACTCAATCGAGCCAATCACTACGTCATAATGTTTCAACTCTGGCCAAAAATTCTCAATCTGGTCTATGGAAATGGCATTATCCGCATCAACAAAAATCCTGTATTCTCCTTTTGCTTCCAGCATTCCCTGTTTTGTGACCCATCCTTTGCCGTGATTCTTCTTGTTGTCGATCAGACGAAGATTTTTTACCAATTCCTGCATTTTTCGGACCACGCCAGCTGTATTGTCTTTTGAGCCGTCGCTAACCACCAAAATCTCATAAGCGTAATCCTGTTTGGATAGATATTTATCAATATCCAAAAGCGTTGCTGAAATCCGCTTTTCTTCGTTATATGCCGGTATTACTACCGATAGATGTATTTTGTCCATAAAAATTCAAATTAATGCTTAAGATTTAATTATAGCATAATTCGCGGTAAATATAAAAAAACACCCCGCATTGCGGGGTTAATTTTTCGTCAATATTTTTGGTCCTTTTTTCATAATCGCCACTGTGTGTTCGAAATGGGCGGTTAGACTGCGATCTTTGGTGCGATAGCCGAAGCCGTCTGCGCATTTTTCGATTTCCCAGTTGCCCATTGAAACCATCGGCTCCAGAGCCAAAATCATTCCTTCGACAAGCTCAAGGCCAGTCCCTTTTTCTCCGTAATTCAAAATCTGCGGATCTTCGTGGACATTTTTTCCGACTCCGTGACCAACCAAATCCCGAATCACGCTAAAACCCTGTTTTTCAACATAATTCTGAATTGCCCAGCCAATATCTTCCAAGTGATTTCCGGGTTTTGTCTGTTTAATCCCGATTTCCAAGGCTTTTTTTGTCACAGCGATTAATTTCTTTGCTCTTTTATCGATTTTGCCGATTGGCACGGTAATTGCCGCATCCGTGCAATAACCTTTAAATTTTATTCCTAAATCCAAGCTTAAAATATCGTTGTTTTTTAAAATCCTGTTACTCGGCACGGCATGGACTATTTCTTCATTTATCGAGGTGCAAAGAACGGCCGGATAATTATTAAATCCTTTAAAGGAAGATTTTACGCCATAAGAAAAAATAAGGTCATTTGCGACCTTATTCAAATACTCGGTAGTAATGCCGGGCTTAACTTCCTTCGCAGCCTCTTTCAAAATCTTGGCCAAAATCTTTCCACCTTCCCGCATTACTTTGATTTCTTTTTCCGTATAAATATTTATCATTTTACCCCCACACCAAAATAGGTGTATTTTATTAATTTATTTTTAACATCTGGCTTCACTCCCCACTACTTAATTTTTGCATAGACGCTCATTTGATGTGGGGGTGAATTACTTTTAAAATATCTTTAAAAACTTTTTCTATTATTTGCTCGCCGTTTATCCTGATTAATCTGCAGTTCTTTTTCAAATATTTTATTGCCGGAATAGTTCTTTGTTTATACAATTTCCATCTTAGCCTTATATTTTTCTTTTCGTCGTCGGCTCTTTTTATTTCTTCACCCGTTGCAGCATCCACTCTCTTAACCAGTCTTCTATGGCTTTCTTTTTCGGAAATATCAATTAAAAAGAAATATGTATTTTTCTTTCTTTCTAAAAATCTTAATAATTCATCAATGCCCTTTGCTTCCGAAACTCTCCTTGGAAAACCGTCACCTAAAATCCCTTGATTTTCTTTCACCTTAAAAATAATCTCGTGCATCCAAAGAGTGATAGCAATGTCGTCCATTGGTAATCCCCCGGAATAAACTATTTTTTTAACTCTTTTACCGGCGTCACTTTTTGTTGCTGATAATTTTCTGAATAAATCACCGGTAGAAATATAGCACAAACTACTAAAATGCTTTAATAAAAGCTTGGCTTGAGTTCCTTTGCCCGATCCGGGTGGACCAATGATGATAAAATTTAAATTTTTAGAAACCTTCATAATCGCGCATTACTAATTGTGATTCCACTTGTTTCATTGTTTCCAAAACCACGGAAACCACGATTAAAACCGCTGTTCCGCCGATGCTTAGATTCGCAACGCCGGTAGCCCGACTGATTATCATTGGCAAAACCGCAATCAGCCCCAGAAAAAGCGCGCCAGCCAAGGTAATTCTGTTTAAAATACGGGAAAGAAAGCTGGCGGTATTCTCTCCCGGCCTGATTCCCGGAACAAAACCCCCTTGTTTCTGAATGTTTTCGGAAATTGCCTTGGGATCGAACGTAACCGCGGTATAAAAAAACGTAAAAACAACAACCAAGATAAAATAAAGTATAGCGTAAAAGGTCTGATTGGTAAAAAGGTTGCCGAAACTTTGGGCAGCATGAGCAATAAACTGATTCGGAACATTGGTTAAAAACTTGGCAATCATTCCCGGAAAAAGCATAATCGAAAGCGCGAAAATAATCGGAATCACCCCGGCCTGATTAACCCTCAAGGGCAAATGCGTGGAAAAGCCGCCATACATTCTCCTGCCTCTCACTCTCTTGGCATAAGCAACAGGAATGTTTCTCTGTCCTTCATTTATAATTACCACCCCGGCAATTACTATGATTGCCACCAAAATAAAACCGATATAAGAAGGCAACTGAGCAGGAGAATAAGTAACAATGGCCTGACGGATATCAGACGGAATTCTGGCAATAATACCGGCAAAAATCAAAAGCGAAACACCGTTGCCGATTCCCTTTTCCGTAATCAATTCTCCCAGCCACATTAAAAATAATGCGCCGGCAGTAATCACGGCAATGGAGGTAATCAAAGAAAAAGGAGACATATAGCCGATTACCTGCTGATTTCTCAAAAGAATAATCATACTGTAGGACTGTAAGACTGCCAGAGGAACGGTTAAAATTCTGCCGTATTGATTGAATTTATTTCTGCCTTCGGGTCCGGATTCGTGATACATTTCTTTTAATTTCGGGAAAATCATGGTCAAAAGCTGCAGGATAATCGTGGCAGTAATATAAGGACCCAAACCGAGCATGGCAATGGAAAAATTACTCATTGCCCCGCCGGTAAAAATATTCATCAAACCGAAAAGCTGATTGCCCGCGAAAAAATCCTTGAGTTTCTCCGTATCAACTCCCGGCACGGGGATATTGGCAACAATTCTAAAAACCACCAATAAAGCCAGAACAAAGATTATTTTGTTCCTTAGTTCTTTGACTTTAAAAAGTTGAGTAATTTTTTCTAACCACTTAGGCATAAGATTACTTGACAAATATTTTATATTATGATAATATTATAGTATCAATCCGGTGAAAAGGAGGTAAAAATGTCACCGATCGAGATTTTGGCTCTTTTGGGGTTTTTGGCACTCATCATTGTCACTCTACTCTGGCTGGCGCCAATTCTCTCTTTGCTACTGCGAGGATTGTCAACGCTTCCCAGAACCATCATTTTTCTCGCATTTTCCCTATTCGCCGTCGTTGGCCCCTATTATTCACAGATTCCGGGCAAATTTCTTACCGTAATCAGAATTCTTCTTGGAGTCGCCGTGTTAATCGGGATGATCTGGGACATCCGAGAATCTCACAACGAATTCAAGGGTCTGAAGATCAAATTTCCCCAGCGCAAGCATCCCACTATCTAGCCGAAGAATCCGTTTTTGACGGAGACTGAACAACAGTCTCCGTTTTCTTTTTCTCTGTTTTTTCTTTTTTTATCCCCAAAACTTTCTCCACGCTTTTGGACATCTTACATCCTTCGATTTTTAATTTCTTTTTCAATTCTCCTGTTCCCAAAATCTTCACTTCTGGTATCCTACCTTTAATTCTACCAATCAATCCTTTTTCTAACAATGTTTCGGGGCTGACAACTTCGTCTTCCTGAAAATATTTTTCCAAATCCCTCAAATTTACAATTTCCGGTTTCGGTTTGATTGCCTTAAATCGATATCCTCTTTTCTTGGGGATTTTTTTAATAAAATCACGAATTTCCGGCCGCAATTTTCGGCCAGCTCTGGATTTTTGTCCTTTGATTCCTTTTCCAGAATAAGTTCCGCGCTTGCCGCCTCGGCCGATGCGTTTTTTATCTTTTTGTTTGTGAATGGGTTTTATTTGATGTAATTGCATAAATTAGGATTTTAATTTTTCCAAGGCTTCGAGTGTGGCCCGGGCATTGTTTAATTTATTGTTGGTTCTGCTTAAAATCTTGGCAGTAATATTACCAATACCAACCAAATTACAAATTGCTCTGACCGTACCGCCGGCAATCACTCCGTGCCCTTTAGGTGCTGGCTTCAACATTACTCTCGCTGCTCCATATTTTGCCTCTACCCGATAAGCAATAGAACTATCGGCAGTTATCGGAACTTCAAATAAATACTTCTTAGCTTGCCTTACCGCCTTATCTACGGCCATTGTCACATCGGCGCCTTTAGCCACACCCACGCCTACTTTTCCTTTTTTATTGCCGATAATCACCACTGCCCGAAAACTAAAACGCCGGCCGCCAGCAGCCATTCTCGCGGTTCTCCTTACGTCCAAGAGTTTTTGTTCAAACTCCGGTTCTTCTTTAATCATTGGTTCTTTTCTTGTTCTTTCTTTTTTTATCATAAGTTTAGAATTTAAGACCCCCCTTTCTTGCTCCTTCGGCTAAAGCTTTTATTCGACCGTGGTATTTATATCCACTCCGGTCAAAAACTATTTTTTCAATCTTTTGCTCTAAAGATTTCTTAGCCAATAATTGACCGACTTGATCGGCAATTTCGATTTTCTTGCCCGATGATTTTTTTAATTCCTTGTCGCTAACCACAAGCAAGGTTTTTCCTTTTTCGTCATCGATCAATTGTCCATAAATATGTTTATTGGAGCGAAAAACGCAAAGTCGGGGGATTTTTCCCGTTCCCTTGATTCTACTTCTAATCCTTTTGTGGCGTCTATTCCTTTTAAGTCTTTTGTCTTGTTCCATGGATTTACGCCGCGGCGATACCAGTAGCCGCTTTCTTGCCGGCTTTTCTTCTGATTATTTCTTTTTCGTATTTTATGCCCTTACCCTTGTAGGGTTCGGGTTTTTTACTTGCCCGAACATTGGCGGCAATTTGACCAACTAAATTTTTATCCGGACCGGAAACAGTGATTGTATTTTTTTCCACTTTAAATTCGATTCCCTTGGAGGCCTCTATTTCTATGGGATGTGAAAACCCTAAATTTAAAACCAGCTTGTTGCCATTAACCGAAGCCTTGAAACCGACGCCTTCGAATAACAATCTTTTTTCAAATCCTTTGCTTACACCTGTTACCATGTTCGCAATTAAGGCCCGATAAGTTCCCCAAATGGGCGCATTTTCTTTTTTGTCTTCTTTCAAATTCACCAGAATTTCTTTGTCTTTAATTTCCACTTTTATCTCGGGATTTAATTCCTGATTCAATTCCCCTTTCGGTCCTTTTACAAATATCAAATTATCGTTGATTTTTACTTCAACATTATCGGGAATTTGAATTGATTGTTTGCCAATACGACTCATATTACCAAATTTTACATAAAACCTCTCCGCCAAGATTGTTTTTCTTGGCGTCTTTAAGAGTCATCAACCCCCGAGAGGTCGATAAAATTACAATGCCTCGCTCTTTCAAAAGTTGTCTCGAATCTTTTTTCCGAATATAAATTCTTTGACCGGGCTTGCTGACTCTTTTTAATCCCTGAATAAACGGACTTTTGACTTTGTCATCTTTATATTTTAAATTAAGTTCCATTTCTTTTTGCAGTCCCTTCCCTTTCTTGGAAACGCTGCCCAAAAATCCCTCCTGATTAAGAATCTCTGCCAAAGCAAATTTTATTTTTGAATAAGGCAAATCAACAGTTTTATGACCAACTGCTTGGGCATTGCGAATCCGGGTTAACATGTCGGAAATAGGATCTACCATGATGCCTTTTTAACTCCGGGGAGCTCTCCCCGATTTGCCAATTCTCTAAAACAAATTCTACACAAACCAAATTTTCTCATATAGGCGCGCCTGCGGCCACAACGAAAACAGCGTCGAATAACCCGAGTGGAAAATTTTGGCTTCTTTTTCGCTTTTGCAATTTGGGATGTTTTTGCCATATATTTATTCTTCTTTTTTAAGCGGAAAACCCATCAATTTAAACAATTCTAAGGCCTCTTCTCTAGTCTTGGCGCTGCTAACCACGGTTACCTCTAAGCTGAATATTTTTTTGATGTCTTCGGAAGATACTTCGGGAAAAATAATGTGCTCTCTGATGCCGATGGTCAAATTGCCGGATTTATCAACCGACTTTTGGGGTAGACCGCGAAAATCTCTGGTTCTGGGAAGGGCAACGTTTATCAACCGGGAAAGAAAATCAAACATTCTTTTTCCGCGTAAAGTAACTTTTAACCCCACTACCATTCCCTTTCTGGTTTTGAAGGCGGAAATAGCTTTTTTGGCTTGAGTGGGAACTGGTTTCTGACCAGCGATCAAAGTCAAATCCTTGGCCACCAATTGTTGGGTTTGTTCGTCTTTGGCAAAACTTCCAATGCCAGCATTAATTATTGCCTTTTTAATCTTGGGCACGGCTAAATCATTCTTATAAAGAAATTTTTCTTTCATGGCGGGAATGATTTCTTTTTTATATTTCTCTGATAGCATAAATTTAATCTATTTGCTGACCGCATTTTTTACAAGTTCTGTATTTTCTCTTTTCGATAATTTTACTGCCAATTCTGGTTGAAGCCTTACATTTCGGACAAATCAATTTGACGTTGGAGGCGTTGAAGGGGCGCGGCACTTCAACTCGTTGACCCTTCTCGCCCGAACGCTTCGGCTTAACGTGTTTTTTGACAATATTAATTCCTTCAACCATAATTCTCTGGTCTTTGGGAAAAACTTCGATTACTTTACCGGTTTTTTCCCGATCTTTTCCGGAAATTATTAATACCGTGTCTCCTTTTTTAATCCTCATAAAACCTCTGGAGCTAAAGAAATTATTTTGGCAAAACCCCTGTCTTTCAATTCCCGGGGAACTGGGCCGAAAATTCTGTTTCCTCTCGGCTCTGTCCCGGTTAAAATTACGGCTGCATTGCTGTCAAAACGAATATAACTGCCGTCTTCTCGACGAAGAGTTTTCTTTTGCCTGATGATAACCGCTCTAACTATTTCTTTTTTCTTGACTGTTTTCCTGGGTTCGGCTACTTTAACCGAAGCCACAATAATGTCGCCGATTTGGGCATATCTTCTTCGGGTTCCGCCCAAAACCTTAATCACCCGGATTAATTTCGCTCCGGTATTATCAGCTACTTCCAAATTGGTTCCAAATTGAATCATATTATAAAACAACCCATCTTTTCTCCTTTGAAATCGGCCGGCATTCCTGGATAGAAACTTTGTCGCCGACTTTATATTTCTTTTCCGGGTCGTGGACTTTATATTTTTTAAATACCCTGAATCTTCTGCGATATTGCGGATGTTTTTTGATTCTTTCCACCGAAACCACAATGGTTTTATCCATTTTGTCCGAAACAACAATTCCTTTCAAGATTCTTTTCAGCCCAGGGCTGACCAGCCTCGGGCTGGTATTCTTATTGTTTTTCATTTTGTTCGATTAAAGTTAATATTCTGGCAATAGTTTTTTTCGTGTGATGAATTTCTCTGATATTTTTTACCTTTCCGCCAGCCAAATTAAATCTTAATTCTCTTAATTTGTCCCTTAAGCTAATTAAATTTTCCTTGAGTTCCTTTTTGGATTTTTGTCTTAATTCTTTTAATTTCATAATAAATTATCTTTTAACAAATCTTGCCTTTATCGGCAGCTTAAAAGCCGCTCTTCTCATCGCTTCTCGTGCGATTTCTTCGGGCACACCATCGATTTCAAAAAGGACTCGACCTGGTTTTACTGAAACGATATAATGATCAACGCTGCCTTTGCCGCCGCCCATGGGTATTTCCGTACCTTTTGTAGTAACTGGTTTGTCGGGAAAAATTCTTATCCAAATCTTGCCCCCGCGCTGAACAAAATGGGTCATCGAACGACGAGCAGCTTCGATTTGGCGGCTGGATATCCAAGAGGTTCCCTCGGCCTTCAATCCAAAAGCTCCGAAAGCGAGTTCGTTCCCAGCTTTGGATAACCCCTTTTTTCTTCGGCGTCCTTTTTGCCATTTTCTATGTTTAACTTTTCTCGGTTGAAGCATATTTATTCGAATATTTCTCCTTTATTTATCCAGACCTTTACACCAATCACCCCATAAATCGTGTAGGCATTGGCTTGAACGTAATCAATATTCGCGCGCAGAGTTTGTAATGGCAAACTGCCCTTCATTGCTTTTTCTGTCCGTGCCATTTCTGCTCCGTTTAATCTGCCCGAGACCCTGATTTTAATTCCTTTCACCTCGGGATTCTGCATCACCTTCTCGATTGCTTGTTTCAAAATCCGACGAAAAGGCATTCTTCTTTCCAATTGTTCGATTACCCCTCTTGCTATAATCGAAGCTTGAATTTCTGATTTGGGAATTTCTTCAACGTCGATTTTAATATCCACTCCTTTAATTTTTCCCTTGAATATCTTTCTGATTATTTCTTTTTTCAAATCCTGAATACCGGTTCCCCCTCGACCAATGATAATTCCTGGTCGAGCTGCTTTGATTACAATTTGGATGGAGTTAGCCGATCTTTTGACGATTACTTCGTCCAAAGCAGCTTGTTGCAATTGTTGTTTGATAAATTCCCGGATTCTAAAATCCTGCTCTAAATAATCCCGATACCTTCTCTTGGTAAACCATTGGGACGTCCAATCGTTTATACCTTTTATGCGAAAAACTTTTGGATGAACTTTGTGAGCCATAAATAATTTAAAATGATTTTCGACGAAATATCTTTTTAGTTAAACCCTTGAACCTCGAACCCCTAACAGTCTCTTTTGGAGCTTTGGATTTGATGGTTTGGGGCTTCTTAACAATTGTTTCTTCTTTTTTGATTTCTTCCGTTTCTTTTTTAACTGTTTCTTTTTTGACTTTTTCCCCGGCTTTAGACCCTTCTTTAACGCCTAAAACTAAGTTTATATTACTGGTTCTTCTTAAAATCGGAAAAGCCCGACCTCGAGAAACTGGCTGCCACCTCTTGAAAGGCGTTCCTTCATTAACGACTATTTGTTTGATATATAAAACATCTTTTTCTAACTTAAAATTATTCTCGGCATTATTAACCGCCGATTGCAAAAATTTTAGAAGAGAACCAGAAACTCTCTTGGGTATAAACTTCAAATAATTTTCAGCTTGTTTTATTTCCATACCTCGAATAAAGTCAGTAACCAATCTGACTTTTCTGGGAGCAATGTGTAAATAATTTAATTTGGCTTTTATTTCCATAATTATTGACTGGGTTTAGCTGTTGTCACCATTTCCGCTTCTTTGACTTTCTGCTCCAATTCTTTTTGAATCTTGCCACCGTGCCGTGTAAATTTGCGGGTGGGAGCGAACTCGCCCAATTTATGACCAACCATATCCTCGGTAATAAATACCGGCACGTGCTGCCTGCCATTGTGAACGCCGAAAGTAAGTCCCACCATTTCCGGACTAATACTACAACGCCTGGACCAGGTATTGATGATGGTTTTATCTCCGGGTTTTAATTTTTTGACCTTTTCAATCAATCTTTCGTCCACATAGGGACCTTTTTTAAGCGACCTAGCCATGATGTTTCTTTTTTCTGCTTTTAATTATAAGCTTGTTTGAATGTTTTTTTCTTTTTCTAGTTTTAACACCAAAAGCCTGTTTGCCCCAGGGAGTTTTGGGCCCCCTTCTCAAACCAATTGGCGCCTTACCTTCGCCTCCGCCATGGGGATGGTCAACCGGATTCATTGCCGAACCTCGTACCGTAGGCCTGACTCCCAGCCAGCGCATTCGGCCAGCTTTCCCCAGATTTTCAAATTTATGTTCGGGATTGGATAAAGAGCCGATTGAAGCCATACAATTTTCCGGAACCATTCTTACTTCGCCCGAAGGCAAGGTCAAATGCACGTATCCGCCCTCAAGAGCCATAACTTGCGCAGAATTGCCGGCTGACCTGACAATTTTTGCACCTTGGCCGGATATAAGCTCGATATTATAAACAAAAGTTCCTACGGGTATGTTTTTCAAAGGCATTCTGTTGCCCGGTTTTAAAGCCGATTTTTCACTGGTAATTATCTCGTCTCCGATTTTCAATTCCTGAGGAGCTAAAATATATCTTTTTTCTCCGTCTTGATAGGATGCCAAAGCAATAAAACAAGAACGGTTTGGGTCATATTCGATTGATCGAATTCTACCCGGAACATTCATTTTTTCCATTTTGAAGTCAATCATTCTGTATTTTTGTTTGTGGCCGCCTCCCTGATGTCTGACCGTAATTCTGCCTTTCGAACGACCGGCTTTTGATTTCTTTATAACCAACAAAGACTTCAAAGGTCTCACTTTTTTAGTAAGCTGGGAATCGTCCGCCTTGGTCATCCCTCTTCTTCCCGGTGTTAAAGGTTTAAATATTTTCATAAATTAGTGGGGTAAAATTTCAATTTTTTCTCCTGCTTCCAAGACCACAATTGCCTTTTTGTAGCCGCGCTTTTTTCCTTCTTGGCCGCGGAGAGTTCTGATTTTTGCTTTAATATTGATTATTTTCACGTCTTTAACTCTCACTCCGTAAAGATCGCTAACGGCGTTTCTTATCTGAATTTTATTTGCCCAAGGAAAAACCTTAAAAGTATACTTGTCTTCGTCATATAATTGAGTTGATTTTTCGCTAATATGAGGCTCTCTTAAAACTCGATAAACCTCACCCGTTTTCTTTTTGGGCGCGGCCTTCTTAATCGGCTCGGGTTTAATCTCTGGAGTCGTCTTAACGCCAGGTCTCTCCTTTTTAACAGGTTTTTTCTTTTTTGACTTGGCCTCCGGCTTTTTAAAGAATTTTTTTATTTTACTGAATAGTGCCATATACTTCTTCGATAATCTTAATTGCTTCTTTTTCTAAAAATAAATATTTAAAAGAAAGTAAATCAAAAACATTTAAATTTTTTACCGGGATAATCTTTGCGTTGGGAAGATTTCTGCTGGCTCTAATCGTGTTTTCGTCCCTTTGATTAAAAGTAATCAAAATACTTGGTTTTGTTTGCCCCGCTCCTGCGGTGGTCTCTTTTAAAATCTTATTCATTAACCGAACAAATAATTTAGTCTTCCCTTCCTTTAGTTTAAAATCTTCCAGAACAATCAACTCTTTGTCTTTTGCTTTTGAGGAAAGCGCCATAAGAAGTGCTTTTCTTCTGGCTTTTTTATTTATTTTTTTCTTAAAAACTTTTTCAGCCGCCGGCCCAAAAGTAACTCCTCCTCCAATCCATAATGGTGAGCGGATGGAACCATGGCGAGCCCTGCCAGTGCCTTTTTGTCGCCAGGGTTTTACCCCACCGCCCCTGACCTCGCTTCTGTCTTTAACTTTGGCCAAATGTTTTCGGCGATTGGCCAATTGGGTATTTATTGCCTGATAAAGCAAATCGTTGTTTATTTCTAAACCAAAAATTTTTTCCGGCAATTTAATTGTTCCGGTTTGCTCTCCTTCCAAATTGTAAAGAGGCGCGCTCAACATATTTAAATCGATCTTATTTCTATCAGTCCGCCATTTGGACCCGGGACAGCCCCGGTAATGGCAAACAGATTGTTTTTAGCATCGACTAAAGCTATTTTTAAATTTTTAACTGTCACTTTTGCCGTTCCCATATGGCCCGGCATTTTTTTACCCTTGATTACTCTTTCGGGAAAAGAACTGCCGATCGAACCAGGTCTTCTTAAAACATGACGGTGGCCGTGCGAAGCCGGACCACCTTTAAACCCATGTCTTTTAACCACGCCCTGAAACCCTCTTCCTTTGGAAATACCGGAAATTTTAATCTTGTCTCCCTCGGAAAAGACCGAAACCTCAATTTTGTCTCCTATTTTAAATTCCGTTTTCTCGTCTTCTTTAAATTTAAATTCCCTTATATATCTGAATGGTTTGTCTTTTGAGGGTTTTTTTATTTTCTTGGTTTTGAGATTCTCGAAACCAATTTGAATTGCCCGATAACCGTCTTTGGTTTCATCTTTAATTTGCGTAACAAAACACGGACCGGCTTCTATTACGGTCACGGGCAGAGCATTTCCTTCTTTGTCAAATATCTGAGTCATACCCAATTTTCTTCCCAAAATAAATTTCATACTTGTCTCGCCATGGCCTTAAGGCGAAGGCGGATTCAGATTAATTAAAAACCAGGACTAAGCCCGGTTTTTAATAACAGACTTAATTCCTTCGATTAGATTAGAATTGTAAAAATTATTTGCATATATACATTTACTTAAAATGCAATATTTTGACTCCAATTCTAAATCTTAATTTCTATATCTACCCCAGCGGGCAGGTTTAAATTCATTAAAGCATCGATTATCTTCGGAGTTGGATTGGAAATGTCAATCAGGCGCTTATGCGTCCTCATTTCAAACTGCTCTCGGGCATCTTTATGCACAAAACTCGACCGATTCACCGTATATTTCTGAATATGGGTCGGCAAAGGAATGGGGCCGATTACTTCGGCACCATAACGTTCAGCCGTCTCAATAATCTGACGAGCTGATTGATCAACGATTTTATGATCAAAAGCCCTGATTTTTATTCTGAGACGCTGTTTTGATTCCTGCTCGGTTTCGTTTTCTTTCTTTTTTTTAATTGCCATGAACTAATAAAGATACCAAATTTTATCTGGGAGTTTATTTAATAATCTTGGTAACCACTCCAGCTCCAACGGTCTTGCCGCCCTCTCGAATAGCAAATCTCTGCTTTTCCTCAAGGGCCACGGGATTAATTAGCTTAATGATTAATTTTACCGTATCTCCAGGCATAACCATTTCCACTCCCTCGGGAAGAGAAATCACATCACCGGTAACATCAGTGGTTCGAATATAGAATTGTGGCTTATAACCCTTAAAAAATGGGGTGTGACGGCCGCCTTCCTCTTTGCTCAAGACATAAACCTCGCCTTCAAAATCAGTGTGCGGTGTCACGCTTCCCGGCTTGGCTATTACCTGGCCTCTTTCGACATCCTCTTTCTTCAGACCCCTTAAAAGAATACCGGCATTATCGCCCGCAATGCCTTCGTCCAATGACTTATTGAACATTTCAATTCCCGTAACCACGGTTTTCTGGGTTGGCTTGATACCGATAACCTCAACTTCTTCATTCAGTTTAACCATTCCTCTTTCAATTTTTCCGGTAACCACGGTTCCTCGACCCTCGATAGAGAAAATATCTTCAACCGGCATTAGGAAGGGTTTATCGGTTTCTCTCTTCGGTTCAGGAATATATTCATCCAAGGTCTTAACCAGTTTAAAAATGCATTTTACATCTTCGGAATCCGGAGAATTCGCTTCCAGTGCTTTTAAAGCCGAACCCCTGATTACCGGAGTCTTATCTCCGGGATAATTATATTTATTCAGAAGTTCTCTGATTTCCTGTTCAACCAAATCAATCAATTCCGGATCATCAACCTGGTCAATTTTGTTCAAAAACACCACTACATTAGGCACACCCACCTGATAAGCCAAAAGAATGTGTTCTCGAGTTTGAGGCATTGGACCATCAGCAGCAGAAACCACAAGAATTGCTCCATCCATCTGAGCAGCTCCGGTAATCATGTTTTTGATGTAATCGGCATGACCGGGGGCATCAATATGGGCATAGTGTCTTTTCTCGGTTTCGTACTCAACGTGGGCCAAGGCAATGGTAATTCCCCGCTCTCTCTCTTCCGGGGCGTTATCAATATCATTGACCCCCTTTTTAGAGGCAACGAATCCTTTTGCTCCCAACTGCTTCAAAATTGCCGCGGTTAAAGTTGTTTTACCGTGGTCAACATGACCAATCGTCCCAACATTAACGTGGGGTTTTGTTCGTTCGAATTTTCCTGCCATAAATTAAATAAGAAACAAAATAACGATGACAAGAAACAAAGTGGATGTTGCTTAACCACCGTTATTCAGTCAGTGATTAATTTTTACTTATTAATAATAAGTGTAAATACTAAATAATTTTTAGTCAACCCTGCACTAAATTCTCGACTAACTCAATGTTTCACTCAAATTAATCTGATGCTGTATATATTAACGAAAATTTAGTGCAGGGTCAAGACTCCGACCTTTGAGAATTGTTAATAATTTGTTTATTACCTCTTCTTGCCTTCGATGATTAATTGGGCAATATTGGTTGGCACCACCGCATAACGGTCGAATTCCATGGTAAAGATTCCCCTGCCCTCGGTCATAGAACGAAGCTGGGTTGCATAACCGAACATTCCCGCCAAAGGAACTTTGGCATCGATTACTTTCATATTTATTCTTTCGTCTATTTTCTCGATTCTGGCTCTTTTGCTGCTCAAATCACCGGTGATATCGCCCAAAAACTTTTCCGGAACCACGACTTCAACCTTCATAATCGGCTCCAATAACACCAATTTCGCCATTCTGCTTGCCGACTGGAAAGCCATGGAACCTGCAATCTTGAAAGCTGCTTCCGAAGAATCGACTTCGTGATAAGAACCATCATAAAGAGTGGCTTTTAAGTCAACTACCGGATAACCCGCCAAAACTCCTCTTGCCATTGCTTCCTTGATTCCTTTTTGCACTGCCGGAACATATTCCGAAGGAATAATTCCTCCTTTAATCGCATTTTCAAATTCAAATCCTGCGCCGCGCTCCATTGGCTCAACCTTCAACCAAACATGACCGTACTGACCGCGACCGCCACTTTGACGAATGTATTTCCCCTCTGCTTCGGCTGTTCCTAAAATGGTTTCTTTATAGGCTACCTGCGGTCGGCCGACGTTGGCGCCTACGCCAAATTCCCGAAACATTCTGTCAACAATGATTTCCAAGTGAAGTTCTCCCATGCCTGAAATTATAGTCTGGCCAGTCTCTTCGTCGCTTCTCACTCTAAAGGTCGGGTCTTCATCTGAAAGCCGCTTTAAAGACAAACTCAATTTCTCCTGGTCGGCCTTGCTTTTTGGCTCGATAGAAATATAAATAACCGGCTCGGGAAAGATAATCTTTTCCAAAATAATCGGATGCTCGGGGTCGCATAAAGTATCACCGGTTGTCGTATCTTTCAATCCTACTGCTGCACCGATTTCTCCGGCATAAATTTCTTTCACGTCTTCCCGATGATTGGCATGCATACGTAAAATCCGTCCGATTCTCTCTTTTTGTCCACTGACAGTATTTAAAACATAGGAACCAGCATCCAGTTTTCCCGAATAGACGCGGAAGTAGGTCAAACTACCAACATAGGGATCGCTGGCAACTTTAAAAGCCAAAGCAGAAAAAGGTGCTTTATCCGATGATTCGCGGATAATTTTCTTTTCTGTCTTTGGCTCAATCCCTTCCACTGGCGGCAAATCCGCCGGAGAAGGCAAATAATAAATAATCGCATCGATTAAAAGTTGAATTGCCACATTGTGAAGAGCAGCGCCGCAAAATACCGGCACCAATTTGTAATTAATTGTCGCCTCGCGCAAGGTTTTTTTTAATTCATCAATGGTTGTATCTTTTCCTTCTAAGTATTTTTCCATTAAAATATCGTCTTGCTCGGATATTTTTTCAACCAAGATATGTCTGAATTTTTCTGCATCAGCTTTTAAATTGTCCGGTATTTCTTTTTCGATTACCTCTTCGCCATTCTTTCCCTCAAAATAATAAGCTTTTCGAGTTAACAAATCGACCACCCCCTTATGTTCGCTCTCTAATCCGATCGGGAGTTGCATTCTAATCGCGTAAGGGGTTAATCTTTCCAAAATCGATTCGAAGCTTTTTTCAAAATTAGCTCCTAATCTGTCCATTTTGTTCACAAAACAAATTCTCGGCACCTTGAACTTATCCGCCTGATGCCAAACGGTTTCCGATTGGGGCTCAACACCGGCCACGCCGTCAAAAATAACCACTGCGCCGTCCAAAACCCGCAAAGACCTCTGCACCTCCGCGGTAAAATCAATATGGCCGGGCGTATCAATAATATTTATTCTAAATTCTTTCTTGTCCGGCTTGGTCAAATATTCTCTCGGTGTCCAAAAACAAGTTGTCGCAGCAGCGGTAATGGTAATTCCCCTTTCTCTTTCCTGCTCCATCCAGTCCATAATCGCCGCTCCTTCGTGAACTTCTCCGATTTTATGGGAAATTCCGGTATAAAAAAGCACCCGTTCAGAAACGGTTGTTTTTCCGGCATCAATATGCGCAATAAAACCAATATCACGATTTTTTTCATTTGGAAATTCTCTGGCCATAAAATTTACCAGGCAAAATGAGCGAAAGCACGATTGGCTTCGGCCACTTTATGTGTGTCTTCTTTTTTCTTTACCGCATCACCTGTATTGTTAAAAGCATCGGTCAGTTCCTGTGTCAATTTTTCTGCCATTGATTTGCTTCTTTTCTTTCGCGCGGCAGAAACTATCCAGCGTATTGCCAATGCTTCTCTTCTTTTTCCTTTTACTTCGTAAGGAACCTGATAATTGGCTCCGCCTACTCTTCTTGATTTTACCTCCAATAAGGGCGATGTGTTCTTGATTGCTTCTTCCAAAATCTCTACGGGGTTATCTTTTTTCAAATTTTTTGCCACCATCTCTAAGGCAGTATAAAAAATATCTTGGACAATCGATTTTTTGCCCCCTTTCATCAATTTATTGATAAATTTGGTTACCAAAACACTGCCGTATTTTGGATCGGGGTTTACTTCTCTTTTAATTGTTCTTTTCCTACGCATAAATTATTTTGCCGGTTCCTTGGCAACTGTTTCTTTTTTGGGCCCGCCGCCTCCTTTTTTGGCTCCATATTTTGACCTTTGTTGCATCCTACCTTCGACTCCGCCAGTATCCAAAATACCGCGCACAATATGATATCGGACACCCGGCAAATCTTTAACTCTTCCGCCGCGAATTATCACGATGGAGTGTTCCTGTAAATTATGACCTTCGCCGGGAATATAGGCAGTCACTTCCATACCATTAGTCAGTCTTACTCTGGCGACTTTTCTCAAAGCGGAATTTGGTTTCTTGGGAGTAGTGGTATAAACCTTGATACAAACACCTCTTTTAAAGGGGGAAAAGGATTTTATCGGACGGTTTTTTTGCACGTTAAAACCTCGCCTTAGAGCCGGGGTCTTCGACTTAGTTCTGCCTTTCTTTCGCGGTTTTTTGATAAGTTGGTGAATTGTCGGCATAAATGTATATAAAAATGTCCCTCAAAATTTTGAGTTCAAGCTTAAAGATAACAGTTATTTAAAAATTAGTCAAATAAACGATTCGGGCCAGGCGGAATTGAACCGCCGCCATACCCACCCCAAGGGTACGTACTACCGCTATACTATGGCCCGTTGTTTATCTTTTTGCTATTCTTTTAATGCATTTCGTGCAGGCCCTAACTCGTTTCCCGTTAGCCAATCTTACCCATTGTAAATTTGGGTATTTTCTTTTCTTGGTAGTGGGATTGTATTTGCTTCGTAACTTTTTTCGTGTTACAGTTACAATAGATTTTTTCCCGCAAATTGCGCAAACTCGTGACATAGTATTTTGAGTTTAACACAATTATTTTTATTTAGCAAATTTTATGGATCCAATAATTCTCATCATACAACTTGCAATTCTATTGATCTCTGTGGTTATCCACGAAGTTTCTCACGGCTGGATTGCCAATTATTTGGGCGACCCGACAGCCAAATACGCCGGCCGCCTGACTTTAAATCCCGTTAAACATCTCGACCCCTGGGGTTCTTTTTTAATTCCCGTATCTTTATTGATTATCGGCAGTCCGATTCTTTTCGGCTACGCCAAACCGGTTCCTTATAATCCATATAATTTGAAAAATAAAAAATGGGGACCGGCCATGGTGGCTACGGCTGGTCCGGCTTCCAATTTGATAATCGCTATATTATTCGGTTTAACCCTAAGATTTATTCCTTTTGGCCAATCAATATACACTCAAAACCTGGTTCAGATTATGGCTTATATTGTTCTTTTGAATCTGCTGTTAGCTGTTTTCAATCTTGTTCCCATTCCACCGCTTGACGGTTCGAAAATTCTTTTTGCTCTACTCCCCTATAAATATCAGCAGCTAAGTTTTCAATTGGAGCGTTATGGAATGATTTTGGTTTTGTTTTTTATCTTTTTTCTTTTCAAATATATTACGCCGATTATTTTCTGGCTTTTCAAAATAATTGTCGGCACTTAAAACTTGACAATAATTTTTTATTGTGATAGATTAAGAATTCGCTCTTTATTTTAATTTAAAAAGCCCGCCTAAGGCGAGGCAAAGGAGGAAAAATGGGTTACAATATGCACTCTTCGGAAATCGACCAAATGACTTATGGCTGGAAAAAGGCGGTTCTGAAATACGTTTTTGTGGATTCACCAAAAAAAATATGCGAAATCAAAGGAAAACCCGAAGGAGTACTGTGGTACTTCCGCAACTTCAAAAACAGTCCTCAAATCAAAATAATCTCATTACAAAAAGCATTCGAACTCAAAGACGTTCCGGGAAAAATTTGGAGAACCGCAAAAAAAATAAGATACATTCCCATGTATCTTCGCTCCCAGAGAAATCATTTCCGCCACATCTTCACTGAAACTTGCCGTTTGAAACGACACGAAGACAATTAGTCCCCAAAAGGCAGCCTATCGGCTGCCTTTATTTTTTTATTAAAAATTTATCGCCGTCGCTCAAAATTTCTATATTTCCGTCTTTCCCTGTCTGAAAGATTTCCAAATTTGCCAATCTGTTCAAAACTTCCTGATGCGGATGGCCGTATCTGTTGTCTTTACCGACTTCGATTACTGCCACAAAAGCATTAACTGCTTTCAAAAATTCTTCGCCAGTGGATGTTTTGCTGCCGTGATGAGCGATTTTTAAAACATCGGAATTTAAATTAATACCCGAAGCCACTAGTTTATTCTCGACAGTTTTTTCGATGTCGCCGGTAAAGAGAACTTCAAAGTTTTTATAATCCAATTGAGCGATAATCGAAGTATTATTCGAATCGGAAATTTTCTGACCGATTAAATTTTCGAAAGGATGCAAAATCTTCATTTTTACATCATTACCAAAATCAATTTCTCCATCGGCTTTGGCAATATAAATCGGAATATTTTTTTCTGCAATGATTTCTATCCATTGTTTATATTCCTCGGTATCCCTGACAACGCCGGTAGTGATAATCGCGCCAATTCGATATCTTTTTGCCACTTCGATCAAGCCATTTAAATGATCGGCTTCAGGATGAGTTAAAATTATCAAGTCGATATAATGGTCGTAAAACGCCATTGCTCTGCCCAGTTTTTCCAAAATCGTTAAATCCGGTCCGCCGTCAATCAGAACCTGTTTTTTGTCCGGAGTTTCGATGAATTCCGCGTCCCCTTGCCCGACATCCAAAAATTTCACTGCCAATAAACTGGATTGATGATTCTCGATAAAAACAAAAATCCAGACAATAACCGTTGCCAGAAAAAGAATGGCTAATAAGCCAATTTTTTGTTTCTTTTGTATAACCATATTAACCCGATTAACAAAATATAATACCCGATTAAAAATGCCCAATGCACGTTGGAAACTTCTTTGGCTGACCAGGGAATTCTGGAAAACCAGTCAACTATGCGCAGAATATAGGCCGTGCCGAAATAAGCCGGCCAAAGCAGAATTTTTCCCAAAAAAGGCCAGATTACTGTTCCGCCGATAAAAATCAGACCGACAGCGGTGAGAATCGGGATTGCCGGCACAATCAGAATATTGGCAAGCGGCGAAATAAAGGAAATCCTGCCGAAATTGTAAATTAAAATCCCCAAAACCGCAACTTGCGCAGCAATGGTTGTGGTAATAATCTGAATAAGACCGTTAAGTTCTTCTTTTTTAATTTTCTTCAAAATCAATCCGTCCAATATCGGCTTGATGTAAATCAAACCGAAAACCGCCAAAAAAGAAAGCTGGAACCCGACGTCGTATCTCAATAATAAGGGATTGAAAATCAGCATTATTGCCCCGGCAAAAATCATTATCCGTGTGGCATTGCTCAATCTGCCGATTTTCTGCGCATACAAAAGAATCGCGCCCATAATTCCGGCACGCACAGCTGAGGCAGGCGCGCCGACCATAATTATAAAAAGAAAAATCAAAACCAGAACGAACCAAAATGCCTGTTTGCGCCACATCCCCAAAGCAATTAAAACAAACATCAAAATTTCGGAAACAATCACGATATTCATTCCCGAAATCGCCACAATATGGCTGGTGCCGGTAATGCTCAATTCGTTTTTTATTTCCTCCGAATATATCTGTTTGTTGCCGAGAATAATTCCCTCCATTAAAGAAACTTCGGGAAAAGGCATGATTTTTTCTATCGCATCAATCATTTTGTTTTTGAATTTCAAAATCGCCTGATAAACGAAAAATCCCTTGTTTCTTTCCATGATTTCGATTTGCGGATAATAGATAACCGAATAAATTCCTTCTTTAGCCAAATAATTTTTGTAATTAAATCCCTCGAATACTGCCGGAGTTTTCAATTTGCCTTTAATTCTTAGAACATCGCCGTAATCATATTCCGGATAAATTCCCGTGGTTACCAAAACTTTTCCCTGTTCTGTTTTTATGGTCAGTTTCGTGTTATTGGATTTTATTTCCGGCTCTTTGACAACTTTACCGACTAAAACACCCCCATCTTCTTCAAGAAGGTGGGGGTTATTTTTTTCAATCAATCTCGGCGACACAAAAAACACCGCCACAATAAATACTAAACAAATAATCAAAAATACATTCGATATTTTCATAATCTAATTCTATCAAAAAATCGCCCATTGGGCGATTTTTTTCTGGGTAGAAGAGTAAACGCTATTAGAATCTACCCGATAAGTAATTTAGCATAAAACTGCTCACTATATATTTTAATTTTAGAATTATTCAGAACCAATCTTGGATAATTTTTCGTATAGGAACTTTCTATTCCTCCTCAGGCTTTCTAGTTCTTTATTAACCGAAGACATATAATTATCGCCGTATTTCTCTTTTAATAAAGGTTCTGCAGATTTTTTAAGATCTTTGTTTTTACGTTCCTCTAATAATTCCTGTAACCTCCCGATCTTGAATTCTGTCTCCTCCATAGCGGGAACTAAATTTCCTTTATCTAGATTTTTCAAAACCTTACCAAAGTGCTCTGTGTTATATTCTCTAACATCTCTATCTTTTACATCCTGATTAAAAACTGCCTCTTTTTTAATCTGCTGTCTAATATCATTTATTGTTACCTCATTTTGGGGTCTGCCTTGATATATTTCGGCTGACAATCTTTCAGCAAACTTTCTGAGCTTATCCTTTTCCGATTCATTAGTGTGAACGTCGTTAATCCTGATTTCAATCTCTGCCAATGGATTATGCAAGGAGCCCATTCCTATCTGGTTAAATAAATCTATGCATTTGTCATGTCGTGTCATCAATTTGGGATCAAAATTTTTTTTATATTTTTCCTTTTTGAATTCTTTTTCTGTCGCCTCAACCTCGCTTTTAAAGTAATTCTCCACATCTTTTATGGCTGATCCATATAATTCTCTTTCTAGGGTAGATTTTATTCCTTCTCTGGTATATCTATATAATGAACTGTACTCATCTTCTGGCTTTACTTTATCAGCTATATCAATGTGATCTACTTCTTTCGGTATTAATTTATCAAAATTTCTAAATACCTCTTCCTTGTTTTCAGGAAGCTCTTTTCCAATTTTAAATTCTATAGATTCTTTGATAAGATCAAAATGGTCTTTTGATCCGTCTTCTGCTTCTTTTTTGTTTATGGGTTGTTCAAATTTTGGCCCTGATTCTATAGACATAAGCTTTACCTCCTTTTAATTATTATGCTTTTATCTTAACCCTTTTTGTGAATTAAATCAATATAAAAGCCCGAGACCATGCCTACGGCAGGCAAGAAAAATCTCGGGCTTCGCAGGGTCGGCAACAGGACTGGATTAGAACCTGTTTGGCTATTTTATAGTATTATTTTTTATTTTTCTTAACTCTGAAAAACTTTACAATAAGCCAGATAAAGAATAATGCTGAAAGACCATAATAAACTACAACAAGAGAATTAGTTTTTCCTGTAGCGAAAATGGCTATTCTATCAACCAGATTCAATCCAGCAAGCACATAAAATGCTGCCAAGAAAATAACATTTGCAATTATTACTAATTTAAAAAAATCAACAACGTAATCACCTATGTGTTTTTTAACTATTTTTACTGTCATTTTTTCTCTTTCTTTTCCTTCGGATTTTTCGTATTGCTCCAGTAAGTCTTTCTTGGGTACATAATTTCTTTTTTTCAATTCATTCTTTAACGTCTCTAAACCTTCTGATGAATATTTATCACCATTATTAGTTATTTCATCAGCTATCGCATCATCGTTATAAATCTTTATCAATTTATCTATTTTATTTTTCTCTTTATCATCCATATGCTTTTATTCTATCAAAAAATCGCCTTAATTAAAAGATGATTTTACCCGGGTCGCTGGGCGGAGCAGTTCAGAACCTGTTTGGCTTTAATGTAAACAAAAAGCCCCCGCAGAGGTAAGTGGTGCCGAAGAGTTGGCATCAACTTCTCTGCATGTGGGGGCTTAGTAGCCATGATTTATAGGCTACATAGCCTTTTAAGCTACAATATAAGTATAGCATACTCACAGAATTTGTCAAGTACTTGGGTCGGCAACGAAAGCTGGTTAGAACCTATTTATGAACTATATTCTCAATTCAACTTTTTCTATGTATTTTTCTAAAATTTTCTTGAAACTTTTCAGAATTTCTTCGGAATATGGCTGGATTTTAGTGAATTTTTTATCCAAAACTTTTTTATTCTGAAATTGCTGGAGAGCGAATTTTTTGCTGCCTTTTAGCCATTTGCCGATTTGTTCGATGTCTTTTTCATCCACCAACCCCGGCACCACGGTTGTCCGAAACTCGTAATCAATTCCGCTGTTTTTTATCAATTCCACGCTTTTTTTTACCCTGTTAAATAGCTGCTTCGCAGCTCCCGCATTGCGGGATTTAACAGGGTAAACTTTTTCATATTTTGAAGGCGAGGTTTTAATGTCCATTGCTACAAAATCCAACAAATGCTCATTAACTAATTTACTCAAAACTTCCGGATTCGAACCATTGGTATCCAGTTTTATCAAAAATCCTTTTTGTTTTATTTTTTTGATAAAATCAATCAAATCCAACTGGATTGTCGGCTCGCCGCCGGTAATACAAACTCCTTCCAAAAGTTCTTTTCTTTGGTCCAAAAAATTAAAAAAATCCCTCTCTTCGATTCGGGATTGTTTTTTTATTTCTCCAAAATCCACCAATTCCGGATTTTGGCAAAAAGGACATTTAAAATTACAGCCGATTAAAAAAACCGTGGCTGCAACCTTGTCGGGATAATCGATTAAAGTCAGCTTTTGCAAGCCGCCGATCAACATAGGACTACAAAATTACAAATTAGTACAAATCTACAAATAGTCTACGAAACTACAAATTTCTACAAATATACAAATAGATTTTTGTACATTTGTATGTTTTTGTACTTTTGTAGCCTATCGGATGTTAAGAATTCTTTTAAATTTTACTCCGCTTCTTGTAAAATGGGAAATTATACCCAGTTTTAATCCTGTTGTTTTTAAATAACTAAACACCTGCTCAATGTCAGCTTTTGAAAAATAATCTCTTTTCTTTATTTCCAATACTATTTTATTATCAATTAAGAAATCAAGAAAATATTCGCCAATTTTATCATCTTTAAACGTTAAATCTGCTCTTAATTCTCTTTCAAATGAGATATCGCTTTTATTTAAAGCACTTTCTATTGCGCCTTGAATGTATTTTTCTTTATGACTATAACCAATTTCCTTCCAAACATCAAAAAGAATTCCTACAACCTTATAGCTTAATTCTGGATAAATGACTTTGCTTTTGGAAGAATCGTTTAGTATCATTTGTATATTTGTATGTTTTTGTATTTTTGTAGCCTTAATGTTTCACCTTAAATTCTAACCTGTCTTTAAATTCCTGCTGTTTGCCTTTATTCCATTGCTGAATTGGCCGTAAATAACCCACGATTCGCGAATAAACCTCGCACGGCTGTTCAATCGTGCATTTCGGGCAAATAAAGTGTTCGCCATTAATATAGCCGTGGGTCGGACAAATACTGAAAGTCGGAGTAATTGTGAAATAAGGCAGATGAAATTTGGAAAAAACCTTTTTAATCAAACCCTTCACCGTCTCGGGATTGGAAATTCTTTCTCCCAAAAAGCCGTGGAGCACCGTTCCGCCGGTATATCGGGTTTGGATATCCTCCTGAAGTTTCAATGCCTCGAACAAATCAGTGGTATAATCTACAGGCAATTGAGAAGAATTGGTATAATACGGTTCGCCGTCACCGGCGGTAATTATATCCGGATATTGACTTTTATCCATTCGCGCCAAACGGTAAGACGTCCCCTCTCCGGGCGTGGCCTCCAAGTTATACATATTGCCCGTTGATTCCTGATATATCACCAATCTCTCGCGCATATAATCCAAAACTTCCAGAGTAAATTTTCTTCCTTCCCGAGTGGCGATGGTCTTGTCCATGAAATTCAGAAGTGCTTCGTTCATGCCAATCAAGCCGATGGTGGAAAAATGATTTCCCCAATAGCTGCTGCGCATTCTTTTTACGCCGTCCAAATAAAATTTAGCATAAGGATAAAGACCTTTTTCCGTAAATGTCTCGATGGTTTTTCTTTTTATTTCCAAAGATTCTTTGGCCAAATCCATCAATTGGCTCAAGCGGTTCAAAAATTCTTTTTTGGTCTTGGAAAGATAGCCGATTCTCGGCAGATTAATCGTCACCACGCCGATCGAGCCGGTCAGGGGTGAGGCGCCGAACAATCCTCCGCCGCGTTTGTAAAGTTCCCGATTATCCAATCTTAAACGACAGCACATACTTCGGGCATCTTCAGGCTTCATCTCGCTGTTAATGTAATTGGCAAAATAAGGAATACCGTATTTGGCGGTCATTTCCCAGACCGGTTTCAAAACCGGATTGTCCCAATTAAAATTCTTGGTGATGTTGTATGTGGGAATGGGAAAAGTAAAAACTCGCCCTGCGGCATCGCCTTCGCTCATCACTTCGGCAAAAGCCTGATTAAGCATATCCATTTCCGGCTGGAATTCTTTGTAGGTTTCTTTCTGTGCCTTGCCGCCGATAATTATTGGCACTTCTCTTAAATTTTCTGGCACCACCAAATCCATTGTGATATTGGTAAAAGGCGTTTGAAAACCTACCCTTGTTGGAACATTGCAACCAAATATAAATTCCTGCATTGCCTGTTTTACTTCCTTATAATCAAATTTATCATATCTAATAAAAGGGGCCAATAAAGTGTCAAAATTAGATAATGCTTCGGCTCCGGCAGTTTCTCCCTGAAGGGTATAGAAAAAATTAACTATCTGGTGCAGGGCAACGCGAAAATGTTTAGCCGGTGTTGTTTCTACTTTTCCCTTCACGCCCCTAAATCCCCTCAAAAGCAAATCGGTCAAATCCCAGCCGCAGCAATAAGTAGCCAGATACCCCAAATCGTGAATATGGAAATCGCCCGATTCGACCGCTTCCCTTATTTCCTTGGGATAAATTTTGTTTAACCAATAATTTTTGGTCACAAAAACCGAAACATAATCGTGAAGCCCCTGCAAAGAGTAGGTCATGTTACTATTCTCGTTCACCTGCCAATCCAGTTCTTCTATGTAATTACTGATCATCTTAAGACTTTCATCCGCGGCGATTTGAATTTCCCTGATTCTTCTTCTTTGTTCTCGATATAGAATGTAGGCACGGGCAGTATCGGCATAGCCCCTTAAAATTAAAACTTCTTCCACAGTGTCCTGGATTTCTTCCACCGAAGGAATACGATCTTTCTTGTATCTTTTGTTTAATAAAACCACCACCTGGTCGGAAAGTCGTTCGGCAATACGACGACCTCCCTTATTGGTGACGGTTAAAGCTTTGAAAATGGCGTCAGTGATTTTCTCCTGGTCAAAATCAACTATCCTTCCGTCTCGTTTTTTGATTCTTGTAAATTTATTTTTTGTCATACCCCGTACTAGATTTTTGACTATTTAAAAATTATCTTTGCTGCCCCGCAGCAGTCAAAAATTCAGTACGGGGCATAAAATTTATTGCCAATACTTAATTTTAATCAATAAAAAAATAGTGGTCAACCACTATTCTTATAATTAAGAAAATTTAACTGGTTTTTGTTATTATTTCAATTCTCCCAGCACCGCGTTAACCATCATTTCTTTTCCATCTCTTAAAATTTTCAAATTTACAGTATCACCTGGCCTGTATTTGGAAATTGTTTTGGCTAAAGGATTATTCTCATCGATTCTGACTCTGTTAAGCTCTAAAATAATATCTCCTTCTTTCAAGCCGGCTTTATACGCTGCACTATTCAATGTAACTGCCGGCTCATTCGGATTATCGCCCCTGGTAATCAAGGCGCCGTAATCAACAGGCAGTTTATTGGTCTCGGCAATGGCTTTGGTAACCAAAACATATCTTACGCCCAAAAACGGATAAACTATTTTGCCGTTGGTTTCAATATCGGCAATGTCTCTTTTAACTTTATTTATCGGAACGGCAAAACCGATATTTTCCGCTCCCTGAACCACGGCTGTATTCATGCCAATAACCTCGCCAAAAAGATTCAAAAGCGGACCTCCGGAATTTCCCGGATTAATCGCGGCATCGGTTTGAATTATGTCTTCCAGCTGTTCGCTCATTCCACCGCCGCCAGCAGTTATTGTGCGCAAAAGTCCGGAAATTATTCCCGAGCTTACCGTATTCCTAAATTCACCCAAAGCATTGCCAATCGCAATAACCGTCTGACCAATTTCCAGATTGTCGGAATTGCCCAATTTTAATGTTGGTAAATTATTGGCATCGATTTTAATAATGGCAATATCCTGAAGCGGGTCTCTATCTACGATTGTGGCTGAATATTTTTCCCCGTCATTGGTCAAAACCGTATATTCCGCCTCGCTGTCCAAAACCACGTGCTTATTGGTCGCAATCAATCCGTTGGCAGAAATAATAAAACCCGTTCCTCCACCAACTTCCTGTAATTTTGTGCCTTTTTGTTTGAGTATCGGGATTCTGATGTCAAAGGGGCTGTTTTCGCCAAAAGGATTATAATAGCCCTGTTCGTAAACCGGCACGTATTTACTGATAATAATACTTACTACGGCTGGCGAAGCCTGCTTTACAACTTCGGGAATGGTTTCCGGAACATTGGTCTGCTTAATCCGTTCTTGCGAAATCATTTGCTGATAAAGTTGATGACCGAAATAAACCGCGGGGACAAGACCGGCAATAAAGCCGACGACCGAAGCAATAATTACAATTCCAAAAATAGGTTTTTTAAAAAACCTATAAGTATCTTTATTTTTAGAAAAACAATGAAACAATTTCATATTTTAATAAGTTATTTCGATTGAACGAATAAGATTCTTGTAATAACCCTCCACGTCGATTGTTCTTGCTGGCGTGACTCCAATGGCATTTGTTATTCTAAAACAAATTTCGTGAGCCTCATCAAGATAATGAACGCCGCAATCCGGCTCGGTTGTTAATGTCAACTGAAGAACACGTTCCTGATAAAGAGCCCATTCTATGCCCGATTCGGCAGCATAATAAGCAATTAAGGACTGGGGAGATTCTCGGGATATTTTTATTTCTCCAACGGTAAGTCTCGAAATACTAATGGCAATAGAGATTATGGCTGCCATAATCAGCAGAGTCAAAAGAAGAGATATGCCTTTTTGGTTATGTTTTTTCATATGTCCAAAATTCTTTGGGAAAGAGTGGCTTGAAGATTTATGAACGACTTTTCTTCTGCTTTGGTTCCGATATTTTGAACCTTCAAGGAAACAGTCACCTTGGGTTGAAAACCATCGCTTCCTACGCCCGTGATATAAAATCTGCCGCTAATTGTTACCTCTTCCGAATTTATTGCCCCGCTCCTGGAAGAATCGGCTCTGGTTATCAATGTGCCGGTAAAATTATAAGTAACAATTTCTCCTACTATTGGGCCAGGGCGTTCGAGAATCAAACTCGAAGAAAAACCATTGGTATTAAGCGTTGTAATCTTGCTCTGTCTTATCTCTTTGGTCATAAAATCCAATAAAAATCGGGCATTGTCCTGAACATTCTGAAGAGCTATGGTTTTTCTGTATCCCCTCAAAGAAATTGCCAGCAAGCTGACTACCAAGGTAATTATAATACTGAATATGCCCATCGCTACAATGAGCTCGATTAAAGTAACGCCTTTGCTATTTTTATTTATACAAAATTTCATCGCTTTATATTTCACAATTAAGTCTCCGGCTCTTCTAACCAGTTGTATAATCTTGTCTCCGCCTTAACGCTATTATTTCTCCCGTATTGCTGCCAGGTTACTTCACAAGTCAATTTGATTTGATTATCGCCTATATATTCCAGAGTTACTTTTCTGTAAAAGAACGTGTTATTGCCGTTAGGGTATTGATAAAAACCATTGCTGTCTATTTTCAAGGGTGTCGTGCTGCTGTAAGACAGGAGATTATTTGTGTCAAATTGAACCCGATAAACACCGGCATTCAACTCGTCTCGCCAATTACTGACTTTCCTTTTATAATTTAGCCAATTGTTGTCTCGGATATTTCTCACGATTTCCAAACCATCTTGAGCCAAACCCATAGCCGTAATTCTTGACTTGCTGATTCCGATGCTGTAAACGCTGTAAGAAATCAAAGCAACGGCAGCAACCAAGGCCGTGATAATCACTCCGATGGAAATAATGATTTCCATTAGGGTAAACCCTGCACCTTTTCTCGTGTGTCTTGCCTCTGCCCTTATATTTCGATTAAAAGGTCGCAGGGTAAACCCCTTGTTTTTGAATTTCAATTTCATCTTATTGGACATTTACTTGGCCGGTTTTTATAATCACCACGCCTTTGCAAGTTTTACTGGGACAGGTTGTCCCGACTTTTCTGATGGTAATGGTTAAAGAATCCGGAAAGGGGTTTCCGCCAATATCTGTTTTTCTGATGGTGGTAATGGCATCCGGTAAATTAAAGGTTACTGCCACTCCGTTTAAAGAAGCACCCTCAGGAGAAGTAAGGGAATTAATTTCAAATCCGCTTTTTATCGGAATAGCCGCATCACCCACGATTAAATCACTGCCTAAATCGTATTGTTTATTATCATTTCTATCAGCGAAAATCAAATAAGAAGTGCGCGTTGCAACTTCAAAATAAAGACCGTAACTATTAATTGGTTGTGTGGTGATTTTTGCGCCGCTTAAAGCCATTTGTTGGGCCTTCCTGATATTTTGTACAATTTCTTGGGCAGCTCCTTGAAGCTGGTATTGTTTTTCGTTTTTTCGCCAATTAACTATCATAATCGACGAAACCAAGCCAATAATAAAAATAACCACCAGCATCTCAACCAGGGTAAACCCTGCACCTTTTCTCGTATATCTTGTCCTTGCCCTTATATTTTTATTAAAAGATCGCAGGGTAAACCCCGCGCCTTTGTTTTTATTTAATCGCCAGGGCTTCATAAGAATTTAAAATACCAATCCAACAAATAATTTCCCCAGAACAAAACAATGAAAGTGGCGCCGGTTAAAAACGGGCCAAAGGGAATTTCCGATTTCAGGTTCTTTTTCTTCAAAACCAGTAAAACAATCGAGATGATTGCTCCGATTAAAAAAGCCAGGAAAATGGCGGCAAAAAACTGAAAAGGACCGAAAAACAAACCAATTAAAATACCGATTTTAACATCGCCCATCCCCATCCATCTCTCTTTGGAAATTATAACCAATAACAGAAAAAAGCCGCCGACAGCGAACGCGATGGCAATAGACGCGGTTAATACCCATAATTCTTTGCTGATTATCGCCAAATAAACGTCATATAAAAGAGAAATGATTATGGCGGGATAAATTATTCTGTCCGAAACCAAATAATATTTTAAATCGTAAACAAAAATTATCAACAAAAAACAGGAGAAAATCAAAAGATACAATAAATTAATCAAACCATAGGCCGTAAAATCCAAAAAATAAACAGCGGCTAAGACAAAAATCAGGCCGGTAAAAAATTCGACCAACGGATATTGCGAAGAAATCTGCTTTTGGCATTTTCTGCATTTTCCTTTTTGGATTAAAAAACTTATTATCGGAATAAGTTCATACCATTCTAATTTCTTTTTACAATTGGGACAATATGAGCGTTTCTTTAAAATCGACTCATTTTTTTTGAGTCGAAGAATAACTACGTTCAGAAAACTGCCCACTATTGTACCAAAAATAAAAAAGAAAATATAAACTAAAATCATATTTTAAAAAAACCGGGATTTTAGTTATGGCTCGATACAGTAATATCTGTTCGCGTCGGGAGAAACACCGCCATTATCGGTACAAATGCATCCCAACGCAGTTCCGTCAACATCGGTGGCTAAAGCGGAATGAGTGGCGGATTCCAATTGGGCGCGCAGAACATAATCTTTCAAATCGGTATTGTAAGCATAAGCGGAAGTGCCGCCGGGATCGGTCGGAACCCTGCTGATATAACGACTGCCTTCAAGCGCTGTAACCAATGCTGCCCAGTCGTCACAAGTTGCGGCATCGACATCTCCGGGATAACCGGTGAGGACATTGTCGTCATAATACATTTCCAAAGCCAAGGAAACCTGACGCATATCGCTTATTCTTCTTGTATCCCGGGCTTTTCTTCGACTGCTGGCTACTGACACCAAAACAATGGTTGCCAAAATGCCGATAATCGCGATTACCACCAATAACTCGATTAGGGTAAAACCCTTTGATTTTTTTGTCATAATTTTATTTTTTATAATTAACCTAACACTCTACTCTGCCCCGACTTTACGCCGGGGCAGAATCTGACTATTAAGTTAAATTTTGATTACGGTTGGATACAGTAAT
>Ga0315285_10000144_pt1 | contig 69361 bp, 52 predicted proteins | sample YL17G09_36_MG_FD_203698 | JGI IMG/M metagenome (GOLD analysis project Ga0315285, IMG submission 203698) | Sediment microbial communities from Yellowstone Lake, YNP, Wyoming, USA - YL17G09_36 | ecosystem: Environmental > Aquatic > Freshwater > Lake > Sediment | place: USA: Wyoming | collected... | reverse complement strand
CAGATTGACCTCATCCTGGATGGCGGCCGCGTGGCGCTCGGCGTGCCATCGACGATCATCGACTGCACCGCCCAGCCCGCCCGCATCCTCCGCGAGGGCGCCATCCCCAAGAGCAAGCTCCAAGAGAAGATCGCCCTGGTGTGAAGGCGCCCCGAGTCCGCAAGAGGCGTAAGGCCACTCCCCCGGCACACTTTCAACTTGACATTAGCTTGGGCAGTGGTACGGTTCAGACATGTAGGGCATGTGAACCCCCATCTCAACGGCGCATTTACGGCCCGCTGTGGTGGCGCCGAAAGGTGGCATGCGGCCCGCAGCCGATCGAGGGGATGAACACATGACGAAGACCTTATATCTGACTTTCGACGGCAAGGTCTTCCGCCCGGAGGAACCAATCGAACTTCCACCGGACACTCGAGTGCGCGCGACGATTGAGGCGGCCGACGTCGTGAGGAGGGAGCACGGATCCTTTCTGGAGACGGCCCGGTCGCTGAACCTCGACGGTCCGCCGGACTGGTCTAGCCGATTGGAGGAGTACCTCTACAGGGCGCGTCTGAGACTCTCCTGAACGTTCCTGGGATGGCGCGTGGTCCGGATGGTGGCCTCCCGCATGCCGCGCCGTGCCTACGCCCTTTGCTATCGTTTCGCAGCACTCACCGTAAACCCCATCTGTGCGAAGTCCTCATCAAATCCAAAGCACTCCGCTATCTGGTGTGTCCGCATCACTACATACGAGGTGCAATCAGTAAATGACCACACTTATCGCGGTTGAACCGTTCGAACACCGCCCATGCCTCTCGCCTCTTCCCCCATTCCGCAGTTCACGGTCTCAAGTCCGCAATCCGAATTCCCCCGGCTCCTGCGCTCGTAAGGCTCCTCCTGTTTTCGGTTCCCACCCCGCTGCCTTCTGCCCGTTGCTTGCTGCCAGCTCCCCCCTGCTTTCTGCCATCTGCCTGCTGCCCCCTGCCCTATCCACGTTTGGGCGGAGGAACCGGAACCATGAGAGCAGTGCCGCCTTGGCGGTAGGCGGTGTGCGTCGGCGCGAGCATCTGCTCTGCTGTGCGGCCTCGGTTGGCGTAGCGTCTGGCGTGCACGCGAATTCCTCGATTCATAGGGGCCCACAGCGGCAGGCTCACGTTGGTCGGGCATAACTGGAACTGTCCAGGCGTGGCAAAAGAAGGCGGGATGGCGCATCCTTGGGCCACGTCAGGATGCGGGCGGACTCGGGGTGCGGCCGTGGCCGTCTGGGGGTCGGGGGCGGACCCCAGGGGGGAAGGGATCAGGGGGGACGGAGCGTTTCGCGCGAGGGGACGGGGTGGTCGCGCATAGCCTCCGGGTGGCGCCTTGTTCGCAAAGTGCAGGGGCAAATCCCATTCCTGGCGGACGCAACAGGGTGGATCTGGTCGCCCACAGCGGCGGAATCGATCTCCTCGGGACGCCTGCTGTCTATAGTTCCCTCGGATTGAAGCGCGCTGGCTCCCGTGCCTTCTCCCGTCCAGGGCATCGGACACATCACCCTTCCCGCTTGCCTCCCGGTCCACTCTTTGGTATAAGCTATTCACAACCTACGGTTACCCTCGGATAGCGGCGAGGCCTGAAGATCGGACGCGCCCAGGAGTGCCCGTTCTCCGGTCCCCGGTTCTCAATGGAGGGAGCCACGGATAATATGAACGCCGATTCTCGTCTGAGGATCGGCGTTTGTCTTTGGTGAGGGGGGCCATGGACGGGAGCGCCATGATTCCCGTTGCTGGACAGATGGTGGTCGTGCGGAACCGCCCGGGGGTGGTGCGGGACGTGGTCGCCTACGGGGGCAACGGCTCGGGTGGGGCGCTTCATCTCGTCGAACTGGAGTACATAGACGGTTGGGAGCACCCGGCGCTGGAGTCGGTGCTCTGGGAACGAGAGGTGGCGCCGCGCATTGTGTCGCGGTTGGCCCTGCCGGCCATCGAGGCGCCCGGGTCGCGGCCGGATGCCCCCGACAGATTCGCGGCATATCTCGATGCAGTGCGCTGGTCCTCCACGGCCCGGCTGATTCCCCGGTCGGAGGGTGCGCCCTGGCTGCTCTCCCCCTGGCACAGCGCGGTCCAGGTGGAGGATTACCAGCTCTACCCGGTCCTCAAGGCCCTCCTCATGCCGCGGGTGAACCTCCTCCTGGCGGACGACGTCGGCCTTGGGAAGACCATCGAGGCCGGGCTCATCCTCACGGAGCTCATTGCCCGGCGGCGGGTGCGCCGGATCCTGGTCGTCTGCCCGGCCGCCCTGCAGCAGCAGTGGCAGGAGGAGCTGCGGGACAAGTTCGGCCTGGAATGCCCGGTCATGGACCGCGCCGAGGCCTTCCGGATCCAGCGTGAGCTGGGGATGGATGCCAACCCGTGGACGGTCACCCCCCGCGCCATCACCTCGATGGACTACCTGCGCCAGCAGGACGTGATCGAGAGCTTCCTGGCTTCGACCCGCCGCCTGGGCCGGCCGGACGGCACAGACCTCGCCTGGGATGTCCTGGTGGTGGACGAGGCCCACAACCTGGCGCCGGCCTCGTTCGGCGACGATTCCCTCCGCACTCGGATGCTGCGGGAGTTGATCCCTCACTTCGAGCACCGGCTCTTCCTGACGGCCACCCCGCACAACGGGTACACGCTCTCCTTCAGCGGCCTCTTGGAGCTCTTGGATCCGGTGCGGTTCTCCCAGACGACGACCTTGACCGACGCGGAGCACCGGCAGATCCAGACGGTCATGGTGCGTCGCTTGAAGTCCGAGCTGAACGCAGGGACCTCGCCGCCCCGGTTCCCTGTCCGGACGGTCGAGAGCATCCCGCTGCGCCTCGCGGTTGAGGAGCGGACTCTCTACGACGCGCTCCGCGCCTACCGCGAGGCGGGGCTCGCGCTCATCGCCGGCCGCCCCCGCCGCGAGCGGAACCTGGGCCGGTTCGTCTTCTCCCTGCTCACCAAGCGCCTCCTCTCGTCGAGCTATGCATTGGCCCGGACCTGGTGGGAGCACGTGGAGGGCTTCACCCTGCCCGAGGGGAGCCTGGAGCTGGCGGATCTCGCCCGGGAGCGGGCCGAAGAGCCCGTGGTCGACGACACTGAAAAGGACTATCGTGAGGCGGATGCCGCCCGTCAGGGTGCCGCGTGGCTGTCCCTCTTCGGCGACCGTCTGACCCGAAACAGGGATGCTGTTGGGGCGGCGCTGTCGCGTCTCGGCTGGACACCCGAGAGGATGCAGGACCCCTTCCGGCCCAAAGCGCCCAGGCCGCCCGACGCCAAGTGGGAGGCGCTCACGGCCTGGCTCGACCAGCGCTTGCGCGCCGAGGGGCGGCTCCGGAATGACGAGCGCGTGATCCTGTTCACCGAGTACAAGGACACGCTCGCGTACCTCCTCTGGCGCCTTCGTGGGGCCGGCTTCGATCGGCCGGTCCTCCAAGAGCTCTACGGCGGGGCCCCACTGGAAGAGCGCGAGCTGGTCAAGGCGGCCTTCAACGACCCGGTGAGCCCGCTCCGGATCCTCCTGGCCACCGACGCCGCCTCGGAGGGCCTGAACCTGCAGACCTCCTGCCGGTACGTCATCCATCAGGAGATCCCCTGGAACCCCATGCGCCTGGAGCAGCGGAACGGCCGGGTGGACCGGCACAACCAGGCGCGGGACGTATTCGTGTTCCACTTCCACACGGACGAGGAGGCCGACCTCCAGTTCCTGTCCCGCGTCGCCCACAAGGTCGAGACCGTGCGGGAGGACCTGGGCAGCGCCGGGCAGGTCATTGACCAGGCCGTGCTGGAGCACTTCACCGGGGGGCGGCTTGGCCCAGAGGAGCTGGACCTTCGGATCGGCCGGATCCTCCAGGTCTCGCCCGAGCGTCAGGATCTGGGGGCGCGGGATGCCGGGCGAGAGGATGCCTATCGCCAGGCGATGGCGGGGCTCCGGGAGATCGAGGCCTCCCTTGGCCTTTCGCCAGCCGGCCTGGCCCGCCTCCTCAGGCAGGCCCTGGCGATGGACGAGGGGCAGCTTGTCGAGACCGGGGAGCCGGGTGTCTATCGCATCCAGGCACCGATGTCCTGGAAGGCGCTCGTGGACGACACGCTCCGCATCCGGAAGGGGGATCTCAAGGGCAGCCTGCCCAAGGTGACGTTCGACGCCGCCCGGCTGGAGACGGTGGAGCACGGGCGCCGGGTCTTCCGCCCTCGAAAAGACACCGTGCTCCTGCGACTCGGGCATCCGGTGATGCGGCGCGCCCTGGGGGCCTTGCGGCGGCGGATGTGGGAGGACGGCGGCCGGGGCGGCCTGACGCGCTGGACGGTCCGGTCGGGCGCGCTTCCGGACGGGGTGCAGGCGGCCGTGTTCGTCCACGTCCTCCTGACGGCCACCAATGCGCTCCGCGAGACGGCCCATGCCGAGGTGATTCCGCTGGGCTTTGCGATCACCGGCGGCGCACTCCGACCCATGGACGCGGACCAAGGTCACGAATTGTCTTTTGCGGACGGACGGGCCCTGTCCGAGGGGCGCCTCGCCGGCCTCGTGCCGGAGTTCCAATCCTCCTGGCTGGACCAGCGGGAGCGGGTCGAGGAGGCGCTCGTCGCGCTTCAGCGCGGGCGCACCGCCGAGATTGCTGACCGGCTGGCGACCACACTCAAGGAGGAAACGGCCCGGGAGCGGGAGAAGTTCGCCGCCCGGAAGAAGGAGCTCCAGAACCAGCGACTCCCGAAAGCGATCGAGAAGCTGCGCCAGGCAGTGGAGCGGGACGAGCAACGGCTGATCCAGAGTCCCTTCCTGTTCCGGGAGATGCAGGAGGCGGAAGAGAAGCGCATCCGCGAGCTGCAGTGGGAGGTCCACCGGACCCATCAGGATCAGCTCCTGACCTATCTCGACCGAGAGGAGACGCGCATCCTGTCCAAGGTCCTGCCGGCTCGCCATCGCCTCGCGCGGGTGGATGTCCAGCCGGTGGCGGTTGAGTACCGCCTGGCGCCTGGATAGGGTTGGAGGGAGTGTCCCCGACCTACCCCTTAACCCTACCTTCTCCCCTCGGGGGAGAAGGGGGGGATGAGGGGGCGGTGGAGGGATAGGTTATGGCGATTCGACGATGCCCCACATGTGGAAGCCGAAGGATCAGCCGGCAGACGGTCACAATCAAGGCGACCGTTCGTGGCAAGAAGGCAGAGGTTCCAAACCTCGAACTGGAGGTCTGCCCGGATTGCGGCGAGAAACTGTTCGACCTGGAGGCCTCCCGTCGTATGGAGGAACGATTTCTGCCGAAGCGTCGCGGCCGGTCGGCAGCCATCGCATGACTGGTGGCGCTCTCCCTCGACCCTCTCTCCCAGGTACCCTCTAGGTGCGGGAGCACTTGCGCGAGCTTAGACCCCCCTTTGAAAAAGGGGGGGCGGGGGGATTTCAATCGGGGTTGTGCCATGTTGAAGTACAATGCTCATCTCAAAGACAAGGCCCGTCGATTGCGGAAGAATCTGACAGACAGTGAAGCAGTTCTTCGGTCACGCTTGCGGAACAAACAGCTTCTTGGCATCCAGTTCTATCGGCAGAAACCCATCGGTGAGCACATTGTGGATTTCTTCGCGCCACGGGCAAAGCTGGTCGTGGAAGTGGATGGCGCCCAGCACCTGGAAGGCGATCACGCCCTGAAAGACAGAACTCGGGATGGGTACTTGGTCTCGCTTGGTCTGAAGGTGTTGCGCTTTAACAGTAGAGAAGTTCTGAAAAAAAGCGATGCTGTGGTGGAGGCGATCTATCGGATCGCTGCCGAACAGTTGAATGCAGAAATCCCCCCTGGCCCCCCTTTGACAAAGGGGGGATAGCAGGAAAAGACTTCCAAGTTCAGATGTCTGGACATGCCAAGAGTGTAGTCGGGAATCTCGCACACTTACGGCTGCGAGATGGGATATTTAATCTGTGTGCATAATTCGCGTGAATGAGGATTCATAGCTCATGTCTTCCATCGGTCTGGATCGAGCGTAGGTCCCGAATCGGCAACATACTGCACACCATGCGTATCCCAGATCCAAGGTGCATGTCCAGACATCTGAAGTTAGCGCTTATGGGGTCCGGGAGAGGGGCGGGGGTGAGGGGGCAGGCGCGATTCAGGGAAAAGCTGGTCCGGGAAGATAATAGATGACGCGAGGCACGAGTCAAAGCATCGCTCAGGCCCACCCCTGGTGGGCGGACCTCCGGCACGGCGGCCTGCTCCTGTCGCCCGTGGTCCTCGCGGAGTGGCATCCCGAGGGGCCGCCGCCGCTGGAGGAGCGCCGGTACCGCCGCCTCCGGGATCGCTATGCCGCCTTTGCCGCCAAGACAGTCGACGGGCAGGACGGACCGGCCCTCTCCGACTGGCTGGACGCCCTCTTGGAAGAGTTCCTGGGCCACACCTCCGGCCGGTGGCGGAAAGGGTCGGCCGTACCGGAACAGGTCACGGCCACCAGCGTCACCGGTCAGCGGCTCCGGCCGCACCGGGTCCTGCTGGGCGAGTCGGGTGGCCTGAGCCTCCTGGTGGTGGTAGACGACTCGCCCCGCGTCGGCATGCATCGCGGCCGGCGAGCGCACGCGCGGCTCGTGGAGCTTCTGCGCCTGACAGGGCATCGGCTGGGCCTCCTCACGAACGGCCGGCAGTTCCGCCTCTGCTATGCCGGGCTGGATCACGATGCCTGGTGCGAGTGGGAGGCCGAGACGTGGTTCGCGGAGGGGGAGACGCGCAGTCAGCTCCAGGGCCTGATCGCGCTCCTTGGCCCCGACGCCTTCCGCGTCGTCAATGGAATGCCGAGACTCCACGCGGCGGTGGAGGCCTCCCGGTCCCGCCAGGGCGAGTTGTCCCAGGTCCTCGCCGATCAGGTGCGCCGGGCGGTGGAACTTCTGGTGAACGGGCTGGACGCCGCCGCCCGGAACGATGCCGGATTCCTCGAACCTCTCTACCAAAACCCGTCGGGCACCCGCCTCTCCGAGAAGGATGCGCTGGCCGCCATCTACCAGGCGGCCACTCGCCTGGTGATGCGCCTGGTCGTCACGTTCTTCGCCGAGGCGCGGGACCTCTTGCCCAGAAGCCAGCCGATCTATGACGAGGCGTACGGAATCGAGGGCCTGTTCGCCCAACTGGAGTCGGCTGCGAGGCACGAGGGACTTCGCGGGCTGGAAGGCCAGCGGGGTGCCTGGCCGCGCATCCTGGGCCTCTTCCGGCTGATCCATGGCGGATCGCATCACGAGGCGCTCCCCGTTCCCGCCTATGGCGGGACTCTGTTCCGGGCAGGAGACGCCTCTGCCCGCGATGCGGTCCTGCGCGCGCTGGCCCTCTTCGAGGACGCCCGGGTGGACCTGTCCGATCGGGCCGTCCTGGAGCTATTGCGCCTCCTCAAGATCGGACGGATCCGGGTCCGGCGGGGGACCGCCAGCGCCTGGGTGGCCGGGCCGGTGGACTTCTCGGACCTGCGGACCGAGTACATCGGCATCATGTACGAGGGTCTACTCGACTACGAGCTGCGGCGGGTCTCGGCCGAATCGCCCATGCTCGTGCTCGGCCTCGGGAAAGAGCCGGTCCTGCCCCTGAGCCTCCTCGAAGGCCTCTCCGACCGCGACCTCAAGGATCTGATCGAGAAGCTGGCCAAAGAGAAGGACGCTGGTCCGGTGCCCAAGGAGGGCGGCGAAGACGCCGAGGACGAGGAGCCGGAGGCCGAGCCGGCTGCCGAGGAGGAGCCGATCGAGGAAGCCGAGGAAACGGAGCCGGAAGAACCGGCGGACGTTCCGGACGAGGCGACGGCACTGGGCAACCGGGCCATGACCTGGGCAATGCGGGCCGTGGAAATTGGCGGCCTGATCCGTCGCCCCCGCGGGATGAACTCGGACCAGGAAGCGTTCGACCGGCAGAAGGCGGCACGCGCGCGGAGCCTGCTCCGACGGGTCCTGGCCCCCGCCGAGATGTATCTGGTCCGCTGGGGTGGGACCCGGAAGGGCGCCGGCGCCTTCTACACGCGCCCGCAGCTTGCCGTCCCGACCACACACCGGACCCTGGAGCCGCTCGTCTACGAGACAGTGGATGGCATCCGCAAGCCGCGCACGCCCGAGGAAATCCTGGCCCTCAAGGTCTGCGATCTGGCCATGGGCTCGGCGTCGTTCCTGATCGCGGCCCTGCGCTACTTGACCGAGGCGCTGTACGAGTCGCTCCTCGCGCACGGCCGGATCACGGGGCGGAAGGACGAAAGCCTCGTCAGCCTGCCGTTCGGCGGCAAGGCCACGGGCGGTCTGAGCGAAGAGTTGATTCCGGTTCCGCCCGATGACGAGCGCTTCGAGCGGTTGCTCAAGGCGAGGCTCAAGCGCTACGTCGTGGAGCGGTGCCTCTACGGCGTGGACATCAACCCGCTGGCCGTGGAGCTTGCCCGCCTGTCCCTTTGGGTCGAGACGATGGATCGGGAACTGCCGTTCGAGTTCCTGGATCACCGCCTGAAGGTGGGGAATTCGCTGGTCGGCTGCTGGTTCGATCGGTTCCAGGACTACCCTGCGCTCGCCTGGGATCGCGAAGGCGGCGATGGCCCCAAGGGCGCGATCACCAAGAAGATCAAGGACATTCTGAACACCCGCGTCAAGCCCGAACTGCGGGCTCTGTTGGAGCGGCGTGGCGCCCAATTGCCCATCACGTTCGGCGGGGAGCAGCACACGGCGGCGGAGGTTCAAGAGGCGAACCTCGAAACCTTCCGACGCCTGGAAGCGATTCCGATCACCGAGATCGGCGAGCGGGAACGGATCTACCGCGAGGAGATCCAGGGGAGCGCGGAGATCAGGGCGCTGAGGCAGGCCTTTGACCGTTGGTGCGCCGTCTGGTTCTGGCCAGTGGGCGACGAGAACGCGCCTCTCCTGCTACCTTCGAATTTCACCAGCGACGATCCCGCGATCAGTCAGAGGGTCGAGAGGCTTCGCGAGCGTCACCAGTTCTTCCATTGGGAGCTGGAGTTCCCGGATGTCTTTGTCCGCGAGTCGCGCGGATTCGATGCGGCACTTGGGAATCCCCCGTGGGACATTCAGAAGCCGAACAGCAAGGAGTTCTTCTCAAACCACGACCCCATCTACCGGACGTACGGGAAACAGGAAGCCCTGCGGCACCAGAGCCGTTTGTTCGAGCAGGAGCCGAGAATCCTTGCGGAGTGGCTACGGTACGTGGGGGACTTCAAGGCCATGAGCAACTGGGTAGCGTCGGTTGCCGACCCATACGCACTGAATCTCGTGAAGGGCAAGGATGGCGAACGGCTTACGCGAGAATGGGAAGCGGTGCGTGAGGCGCGGAAGGGGTATCTCCGGGGAGGGCATCCGTTCCGACACCAAGGGTCGGCGGACATCAACACGTACAAACTCTTCCTCGAATCGGCGTACCGCCTGATTCATGTTGGTGGCCGCCTTGGGTTCATCATTCCGTCTGGCATCTATACCGACAAGGGATCCACCGCCCTGAGACGACTCTTCCTGGATGAGTGCCGCTGGGACTGGCTGTTCGGCATAGAGAATCGCCGGAAAGTGTTTCCCATCGACTCCCGATTCAAGTTCTGCGCGGTGATCCTGAACAAAGGGGGTTCGACCAGTCAACTCCGCGCGGCGTTCATGCGCAGGGAACTGAGTGACTGGGAATTGCCCGACCCGCCATACATCTGGCTTTCCAAGGACACGATCAGCCGCTTCAGCCCCAAGACCCTGTCGTTCATGGAGTTCCGGTCGAAGCGGGATGTGGAGATCTGCGAGAAGATCTACGGGGATCACCCGCTCTTGGGAGACAAGGTCGAGGGCGGGTGGAATGTGGAGTTTGCGCGCGAATTCGACATGACCAACGACTCGAAACTCTTCCGGCCCCGGCCGGACTGGGAGCGGGAAGGCTACAGCCCCGATCCGTACGGCCGGTGGATCGGCCCGGAGGGTGACATCGCGCTTCCGCTCTACGAGGGCCGCATGATCGGCCAGTTCGATTTCAGCGAGAAAGGCTGGGTCTCCGGCAAAGGTCGGACGGCCAAGTGGCGCGAGATCCCATTCGACCAGAAGATGCTCGAGCCGCAGTACCTGATGCCCCGGACGACTTACCTCGAGAGCGACAAGGCGGTCCATGGCTACAAGGTCGGTTTCATGGACGTCACCTCGGCCACCAACGCCCGGACGATGATCGCGACGGGGATCTGCAATCTTCCGTGTGGAAACTCGGCACCCGTGTTGAAAGTCGGAGAGGGTGGATTGGGTGAGTGCCTGGCGCTTACCGGTATTCTCAACTCGTTTGCCTACGACTTCGTTGCGCGTCGGCGTTGCGGCGGTCTCCACCTGAATTGGTTCGTCATTGAGGAGACGCCGATTCCCAAGGTGTGGGCTGGGCTCAGCCGAGACTTCCTCGCGCATCATGTGGCGCGATTGACCTTCACGCACCCCATGTTCGCACCGGAATGGTTGCGTCTTCGTCAGAACGTCCAAGGCCTTGACGGGACGCCGTGGATAAGCCACTGGGCGATCGCGACGAACGAACGCCTACGCACGCGCTGCATGATCGAGGCCGTGGTTGCTGAACTCTACGGTCTGTCGCTGGAGGACATGCAGTTCGTCCTGACCATAGACGAGAATGATCCCATAGGCTTCTGGCGCGTTGATCAGGACTTGCCGGTGGAGCAGCGGTTGACCTCACTTACCTTGAAGGCCTTCGAGCATCTCAAGGAAGTCGGACTGGAAGAGTTCTGTCGGCGAAGCTGGCACCTCCCCGACTACGCCTGCGGCTTCGACCGCCCCGGCGTCAAATCCTGGACCCCCACCGAAGACTGGCCCGACTGCGAACGCCACGCCCGCAACATCCTCGGCGAAGACGGGTTCACCCGCTTCATGGCCAGCCGTTCTGACCAGGCGTCCGAGCGGACGGCAAAACCAGCCGCTCACGTCGCTGAGCCGTCCCCGACCTACGGACCCAGCACCCCAGGCGCCCAGCGCCGCCTCTTCCGCGGCGAGCCAACTCTTTTCGATGATCCCATGGAGGACCCCCCGCCGAAACGAAGGAGGAGTTGACGATTGGGTGAGAGACAGCCAAGTGTCCTCGATGCAGATGGGAGCAGCTTGAGGTAGAGAATGGACCTATCCGTCGCATGGAAGGCAATCAAGGATATACCGCCGGTGCTCAATACTCTGATCAGCCTGGCGGCCGGATTCTTGCTGGCCAGGCTTCAAGATTGGATCAATTCACGTACCGACAAGAGGAAAGCAGCCGAGGCCCTTATTCTTCCGGCGCAGTCTGTCGCTCAACAGTTGTGTAAGCACTTGGAGACCTTCGACCTGTACCACGGAAATCATCCGGAGGAGCTGAGAATCTACTTCACGTTGACAGAGTCGTTGGTTGCCGAAAGGGACTTGGAGATGCTTCAAGGCGGGCTACACCGCGGAACTGCCTTGGGCGTTCATTGCTTCGACTTATGGAAAGTGGCCATAGAGAACCTTCGTCTGGCGGAAAAACGTCATGGCCACTTGAAAAATCATTCGGTACTAGGCGGCGAAGGGAGAGGGCTGGGGGAGGCTGCACCAGGGTATCGGCAACTTGTACACAAGGCGATAAACGAACTGTGTCTCGCGCTAAGAGGAGCGCAGCGTTACGCCTCATCAACGACCAAGCGCTCGATCAAGAAGCTTCTTGAGGAGGACTGAACGTGGCGCTTTATGATCAGCGTGTGTTCAAGCATGATGATAAGTGGTGGGCGGCGGAGGTTCATAGTGGTGTGGGGGGAGGTTTTGTCCCTCGCCCTCAGATCACGCGCGAAAGAGTCTATTTTACATGTCTGTCAGATGAGAATCGACCGACAGTGACCGCGACCATTCCCGCGGGATGGCTGAATACTCTCAGTCACAGGTCTGTAGTGGGTCTGTTGGAGAATGCAAAGCCACTCGATACGCGATTCGATATGCACCCATACAACGCACCGGATCGTGAGGAGTATAGGGGTGTTGAGGTGATCTACGATGACGAGAATTTGAGGTGGGTTATTGTGCGGACGGAAGTTGTACGTGTTGGGCTCCAGCGTCCCGAAAGGATTCCGGCCATCCGCCTGATCTGCCTTGACGATTCGGCGCTTCGCGACGACGTATTGCTCAATTCACCTCAGACTTATGACGAACTCGTCACAACTTGGGGGGAAGAAGGAAAGCATGCAATTGTCAGTTCAGTTAAGCAGGGGTTTCGGGACTTGAAGACCGAAGACTGATGATGACCAACAAGCCAGGTGTGGCTGAGAAGTCTAGGATGGCTCAATGGGCGTACAGCGCCAGCGAGCGCCTGCGCATGCGCTACATGATCGAGGCAGTTGGCGCTGGCAATTCCGGGGACACCATACACATCTATAGGCTCCCGGACCGTTCATGGCGGCAAAGCTCCCTGGCCTGCCCGGAGTCCACTCGCCGGGAATGCCGCCGATTCCCCCGTTGGGTGATGCGATGCGGAATCCCGGGCGCCACCACCCGGGCGATTCGCGCCATGTCGCCAGCGTATTCCTCCCGCGACGCCAAATGAAGAATCGAGTATGGTGTCCCCGGAATTCCGGTTCCCCGCTCGCGCTCCGTCGCTCTTCGTGGCAAGAAGGAAGAAGGGCGCATGGTTCGAGGTGAACACCGGGGGATTCCTTGCGAGGATGGCCTTGATGGCGGGATCGGCGTCGAACTCGTCAGCCACGAATGCCCGGACCGCGTCCCGGTTCCAGCCACTGGGGTGGGCGAAGTCGCGATAGAGGGAGAGGTCCCCGTCGTAGAAGGCCCTGGTCTCGAGGCGGGGCGCTTCGGCGCTCGCCACGGGCAGGTTGAACAGGGCGACGTTAATGAAGTCGATCCGGTCTGCGCGCGCGGCGACGAAGTCCCGGGTCCGGCGGGCGGCCTCGCGGTGTTCCGCCGGCGTGCCGAAAAGGACGTAGAGAAAGACGCCGATCCTTGCCTCGGCGAGATTCCGGAGGGCGCGATCGATCTGGTCGAGGCGGGTGCCCTTCCCGAGGGCGTCGAGGACCCGCTGATCGGCCGACTCGAGCCCGAGCTGCAGCATGGCGCAGCCCGAGGCGGCGAGGCGCCGGCAGAAGTCAGGATCGGTCAGGAGCGGGGAAAACCGGGCGAATCCGTACCAGGGAACCCCGGGAGGCGATGCCGCCAGAGCGCGGAGGTACAGCGGGGCGATCTCGGTGTCCGTGAAATGGAGGAGGCCGGGAGCGTGGCGTGCGACGAGGGCGCCGACTTCCTGGACCGCGGTGCCGACCCGGGTACCCACGTAGCGGCTGCCCTCCGCCGTCTCGGGACAGAAGCTGCAGCGCTTCCAGGGGCAGCCGGTGGAGAAGTTGTAGGGCAGAATGCGCGTGGGGGCGCAGTAGTCGAGGGCGACGAGATCGCTGAAGTCGGGCGGGGCGGTCGAGGCGCAGCGCGGGGCGCCGAGGAGTTCGAGGATTCCCTCCTCGCCCCGCCCGGGCAGGAGCGCGTCGACGAGGCCGCCGAAGCACTCGTCCGGGGCGAGGCATCCCTGCGCGACCCAGGACGTGATGAGGCTGCCCCCGAGCACCACGCAGAGATCCGGGCGGACCGTCTTCACGAAGCCGACGATGGCAAAGGCGCAGAGGGCCTGGCTCAGGAAATTGACCGAGAGCCCGATGGCCTGCGTCGGGAACGCGGCGAGCGCCTCGGCGATCCGTGCGCGGAAGAGCGGGGAAAAGACGTTGTCCTCGTAGGCGGCCGCGGCGTCGAGCAGATCGGCGCGCCGGAGCGGCGACCGCCTCGCGTCGCGGTAGTCGGCCAGGCCCGCCTCGACGCCGAAGGGCTCCGACGCCGCTTTGAGGGCTCGGTTCAGATCGCGCACGGCCCGGCGGTAGCGGTCACGGGTGGCGTATGCGGCGGAAGCGCGGAGGAGGGCGAGATTCCTGCCCCGGCGGCGCAGCGCGCCCCGCGTCCAGGTGTCCCGGGCATCGAGTTCGAGGCCCAGGAGGTAGTCGAGCCCCTCCTGGCACAGATCGAGGCTCCGCGTCGGAACCCCGTTCCGGTTCAGGAAGCCCGCGAGCCGGGCGATGCCGAGGGGGGGCTCGGTGCTCCGCGCCGCGGGGGGGTAGATGAGCAGCATGGCGAGGAGATACTACGAGCTGCGGCGGCAAAAGTCTACAACGATGGCGTGCCTCGTGAAGAGGAACGCGGCGGCGACGATCGGGGACGAACCCGAGGTGGACGAGTCAGAGTGCCGCCCGCCTGTCGGAGCCGATGCGATCCGTCCCCGGCGCGAGTCTCGGCCGGGACGCCGGGACCGGCGACGGGTTATCCGAAGAGCGCCCCGGCTTCCCCTTGACAGGCCCCGTCGGTGATCCGGTTGTTTTGAATTCCGGGGACACCATACGGAACTGGCAAGGGACGATGTGTTGTGTGTGATTCGCCGGGTGGCCTGGCAAAGCGGGAGCCTGGGCGCGCTCTGCGGACGAGGTGGATCGGGACGACGTGGGGTGCGGAGGATCCGTGGGCACGCGGCGCGGCGCATTGTGGAGGAAGTGTGGAATCCTGGTGGGAGTCCATTCTGGTTACCGGCGACACCTTCGAAGACAGCGGCGTGGACCGCGTCCTCGTTCAGAGGGTGGCGGACATTCCGCATGAGCGGCACCCGGAGCTGCGGCGTCCGAGACAGGTCGTGAGACGAACAACCCTCCACTGCTTGGAACTCGTTCGCACCGACTCCAAGCGCGCGTGACCGGATCGGGATTGCGCCACCATTATCGCCGGCGGCCGGTGAGGCGATCGTATTCGCCAACGGAACACACGTGGAACTCGATGGCCCCGGTTCGTTGACCCATGGGGCGGGAGCGTTGGTGGAGAAGGAAAAAGGCAGGTCACAATTGGGGATGGAACTGTAAGGAGACGACCTGATGAAGAGGCTATACGTCTACGTTGATGCCTCGGTCATCGGCGGGTGCGAGGACAGCGAATTCGTGGAGGCGAGCCTCGCGCTCTGGCGGCTTTTCGTCAAGGGCGCGTTTGTCCAGGTGCTGTCGGCGCATACGCTACGGGAACTCCAGGGCGCGCCAGACAGTGTTCGCAGCCGGCTGCTGGAAATCCCCGAGGCCAATCAACTCGTCCTGATGGACACGCCGGAGGCCGATGCGTTGGCGGATGCGTATCTGAGCCATGGTATAATCGGTCCAGGCAGTCGGTCGGATGCCCTCCACGTGGCGTTGGCGACCATCGGACGCGTGGATGTTCTGGTGAGTTGGAACTTCAGGCATATCGTGAATCTCGGCAAGATCCGGCTGTTCAATGCGGTGAATCTGGAGCAAGGTTACGGCTTGATCGAGATTCGCACTCCGAGGGAGGTGTTGGCTGATGAAGACGTCCTTTGATGCCGTGGCGTGGATGCGCGCGCGACGGGCAAAGATTGACGAGGAAGACCAGGGCCTCTCGTGGGCTGAGAAACGCGAGAAGACGCGACGTCTCTTGGAGACCGATCCGTTGTGGCTGCGGTTGAGAAAGCGGGCCGTGGAGCCATCCTCCGCCCCTCGGATGGTGGTGCGGGAACCCGGCCCGGAGTACGGGACGAAGGCGCCAGACTGATCCGTGCGGAATTCCGGGGACACCATACTCTACTCGGAACCGCGGAGCGACGCTCCGTCCTGCCAGGCGAGAGCCGCCATTCGAGCTGAGGGAACGCGGCGAGAAGGTGCTTGCGATTCTGCGAGAGTCGGGTCCGCTGCGTGCCCCAGAGATCCTCAAGCGACTCGGAGAGCCAATTGCACTGCGAACTCTCCAAAGGGAACTCCGAGGTCTTCGGGAGTCTGGCCACATCGTTACCACGGGAAGGGGAGAACTCACGAGCTATCGGGTGGCAGGTGGGCAGAGCTAACGTTTCCGCCGCGTCGCGACGTGTCGCGACACGGCGCGACCTCGTCCAGCGGGGTGGGACACGGAGCGTCTGGTACGAGCTGTGGTCGATGAGCCATTCCCCAAATGAGCCGAAAATGAGCCGAATGAGCCGAATCGGATGTAGTCCTGGGAGGGCCATGGCGGCGTTCTTGCGATGATTGGGCGTTCTGGGGACACCGCGCACCGTGCCGAAGTGTCCAGGGTTGCATGGTAATGCGAGGTGAACCTGTTATGAGATTCCTCCACACCGCAGACTGGCAGATCGGGATGAAGGCCTCGCATGTGGGCGAGGCAGGCCTAAGGGTCTGGTAAGCGATCTTTAGATCGTGATGGGAGGATGAATTGATGGCTATTCGTCGCCCCACAAAGTCGTGGACCACCGATTCTCTGACGGTGCGACAACTCCTGGCGTCCATTTACGACCGGGAGCGCGCGCTTCCAGACTTTCAGCGAGATTTCGTCTGGGACCCAGATGCCACACAGGAGTTGATCTGTTCAGTGGCCTCGACATATCCGGCGGGAAGTCTTCTCGAAATCCGCAATACGGGACACCTCCTGAAACCGCGCGAGGTCGAAGGAGCGCCGGCGATGGATGGTCGTGATCCGGCCTATCTGATCCTTGACGGTCAGCAGCGGCTCACTTCGTTATATCAGGCGCTTTACGGGGTCGGGGAACACCGCTACTTCCTTCGACTTGTCGAGATGGTTGAGACGGACGAGGATCCGACAGATGATTTCGAAACGGCCATTTTCCACTTAAAGAGAGAGAAAGCCGAAAAGCGGTACGGCGATCTGGAAGCGCAAACAAAGGAGTTGGTACTGCCCTTGTCCGCGGTTTTCGGGGAAGGCGGGTTTTACAGATGGCTCGATCGGATTCTAGACAAGAAGAATCTGCCCCGCGAAGAGGAGCGAACTCCCAGAGATAGACTCCGCGAAGTCTACGACACCTGGATCAAGCCAATTGAGGACTACCCGTTTCCAATTGTTACGCTCTCCGAAAAAACCGAAATGGATGCAGTCTGCACGATTTTCGAGACCTTGAACCGCCGCGGCGTCAAGTTGACTGTTTTCGAGCTCCTCACCGCTCGGTTCTGGTGGAAAGGCGAGAACCTCCGGGATCGCTGGGCGCAAGCCCGTGAAGAGCATCCGGAGTTCGGAGAGGAAGAGTTCCAAATTGACCCATACTACATCCTCCAGGCGATCGCGCTGATGGCGGAAGACCGAGCGCCTTCGTGTAAACGGAGAGACGTGCTCGAATTGGCGCCGGAAGAGGTGACGGCGAGATGGGATCTGGCGGTCAAGGCGCTGGCGGACGGATTGGAGATCCTCCGCGGAGAGTGCGGTGTGGTGGCGCGCGGTTTTCTGCCCTATGAGACCATGCTCTACCCGCTTGCGGCAGCCTGGGCAAGCGGCCAACAAGGAAAGGGTGCCCGCTACGGAGTGAATCGGGCCAACCTCATTCGTTGGTTCTGGTGTTCTATCTTCGATCAGGTGTACGAGAACGCGCCGAACGCAGCGGCGTCGAAAGACGTCGGCGAGCTGAGCCGTTGGTTCGGCGGAGGAGAGCCACCAGAATCGATTAGGGGGTTCAGTTTTGAAGGACACACCCTGCGCGAGACTACGAATCGCCAGCGCGCGTTGTTCCGTGTGGTGTTGCTCCTCGTGCTACGCAACGGCGCGCGCGATTTCCACCGCGCCGAGCGGATTACCCCAAAGCTATTGGAAGAAGAGCGGATGGACGTCCACCACATCTTCCCCCGGAAGTTCTTGGGCGACCGATACCCCCAGAAGTACGTGAATTCAGTCCTGAACCAGACGCTGATCAATGCGCGGACGAACCGGACCATTGGCAGTCGGGCGCCTTCGCAGTATCTCGGCCTAATCGAGAAGGACTTCGAGGGCTCGCCCCTGAGCTTTAGCGATGTGCTCCGGTCGCACCTGATCAGCCCCGAAGCTGAGGCTGCGATGCGGAAGGACGACTTCGAGGGATTCCGGAACGCGCGACAGACCACACTCGACGCGGAGATTCAGAAGGTGACGCGAGGCTGAGCTGCGAGAGGCGCTTGAGGCAAAGGGTTGACGCGGCTCGATCATTGGCGCATTGGAATACGTGCTGACGGCGACCGACACCGGACGTTTGGCGCGTGTGGGTGCCTTTGGCATTTGTGGCACTTTTCGTTTTGGTCGCAAGAGGGTAAGAGACTTACCCCATCGAGCTCAAAGCGGAAAGAGTGTTTGGCCGAAAGCGAGCGTCTGGGATAAGAGGACTTGACAATACTCTCCGTAACTCGCAATATATGGCGTGTTATGGAGGATATGACCAAGTGCCAGTCCTTGATTTCTTTTCCACGCATCCGGTCTTCACGCGGGAAGAGTTTGTCCAGTTTCTGCAGGGGCGGCGGGTCAAGTCCCCTCGCACTACCGAATCCCACCTCCTGCGATACCTCACCTCAGGGCGGATCGGTCGGGTCAAGCGCGGCGTATATTTCACCGCCAGCCCGGGCGAGATAGCCGAGCGCACTTCGCTGGATTTCCTCCTCGTTGCCAGCCGCATGGCGCCGGATGCGGTGTTGGCCTACCACACCGCCCTGGAGGCACACGGGTACGCCCAAAGCCTCTTCGAGCGCCTGTACTTCCTCACCACATCCAAAGCCAAGCCGGTGACGTTCCGGGAGCGTCACTTCGTCCCGGTGCTTCCGTCCGCGACGCTCCGCCGGAAGAAGAAAGCACTCGCGCTGTCGACCGAGGTCGAGCGCCGGGGCCTGCCGTGTCGGGTCACCACGCTGGAGCGCACGCTGGTGGATGCGCTGGACCGCCCGGAGCTTGCGGGTGGCCTCGAGGAAGCGTGGCGGTCGCTGTCTGGCGTTCCCCTGTTCGACCTGGATGTTGTGCTGGAGTACGTTCGACTGTGCGGTCAGGCGACGCTAGCCGCCAAGGTGGGATTCTTCCTTGAACGGCATCAGGAACCCCTCGGCGTTCCGAAGGAGGTCCTGGAGCGTCTCCGCCAGATGCGGCCCAAGCAGCCGCACTACCTTGACCGGAAGCTGGGGGGCCGAATGGCCCTCGGATGGAATCTGATCGTGCCGGCTCCCGTATTGACGGGCGAATGGGAGCGAGTGCCGTGATCGGGCCCGCCATGGTTCGACGGGTTGCCGCCGAGACGGGCTTCCGCGAGGAGGCGGTCGAGAAGGCCCTCTACCTGGCGGCGATTCTGGAGCGGCTCTCTGGGCACCCCGACCTGCGGGGTTCCTGGGTCCTCAAGGGTGGAACGGCGCTCAACCTCTGCCACCTGGATGTTCCGCGACTGTCCGTGGACGTCGACATCAACTACATCGGCCACCGGGACCTGGAGGCGATGAAGGCCGCCCGGCCCGTCTTTGAGCGGGCCGTCGTTGCCTGCTGCGAGCGTGAAGGATGCCAGGTGCGCCGCGCGCCGGAGGAGCATGCGGGCGGCAAGTACCGGCTCCGATATGCAGGCGGCGTCTCGGGGACCGGGACGTTGGAGCTGGATGTGAACTTCGTCCAGCGGGTTCCGATGTTCGATCCCGAGGATCGCCGTGTCCGGTTCCCCCCGGATGCGGGCGGTCGGCCCGTTCCGGTGCTGACATTCGAAGAGCTGGCCGCCGGCAAGCTCACCGCCCTCCTCATGCGGGCCGCCGCTCGGGACGCCTTCGATGCGTGGCAGCTCGTCCAGCGGGTTCCCGATCTGTCCGCGCGACCTACGCTCCGGATGGCCTTCGTCGTTCAGGCGGCCATGGCCCGGGCCGATGTCCGGACGAAAGGCCCCGCAGACGTCACACTGACGAGCCGGCAGGTCCGGGATGAGTTGTTCCCGTTGCTGCGTCCCGAGGCAATTCCGTTCCAGGGAGATGTCGAGGGATTGACGGGGCAACTGAACGAGACGACTGGCCGCGTGATGGCAAACCTCTTGGCATGGCAGCCCCGAGAGCACGCATTCTTGGATGCCATATTGGATCGCGGTGAGGTCCTTGCGGAAGTCCTCACCGACGATCCGGCGTTGCAAGAGCGAATAGCGGCCCAACCGATGCTGCACTGGAAAGCGCGGCACGTCCGAGAGTACAAGCGACTGCCCGCGACGGAGCCGGAGGAGACCTGAGGCATGGCCATTAACCCCATCGCCTTCGGTCGGACGGTCAACGAGCAGTTCCTGCGCTATCAGCTCACCGCCTTTCCCATTGCCGATGAGGCGCTGGCGCGGCAGGCCGAGGAGAGCATCCGCGGTGCCGGCGCCCGGCCCACGCCCCTCATTAAGGGGCCCTACCTCTCGCTCGCCAAAGCCTTCCGGATGGGGCCCAGCGTCCAGGATCTGATCGCGCAGGGTGTTCTGCACCCGGCGCTTTCCGGCATCGTCGAGTATCCCGACCTATTCGCCCACCAGGCGGAGACCCTGAGCCGGGTGCGGCAGGGCTTCCACTGTTTGGTCTCGACGGGCACCGGCTCCGGGAAGACAGAGGCGTTCCTGGTGCCCATCCTGGACCACTGCCTGCGACTGCGGGACGAAGGGGCGCCCGAGGGTGTGGTGGCGATCCTCATCTACCCCATGAACGCGCTGGCCGTCGACCAGCTCGGGCGGTTGCGCCGGATGCTGGCGGGGACCGGCGTCTCCTTTGGGATGTACGTGGGCAGCACCGCCGCGGACGAGGGCGAGATCGGCAGCGACGTGGTGCGGATGAAGCCGGGCGAGGGCAAGGTGGAGTACGCCCGGTACGTCGAGCGCCACCGGGCCCACGAGCGGGTGGTGATCTCGCCGCCGGAGGAGCGGCTGACGGAGAAGGAGATGGCCGCCCACCCGCCCCGCCTGCTCCTCACCAACTACAACCAGCTCGAGATCCTGCTGACCCGCGGCAAGGACCTGGGGATGTTCGTCCGGGCGCCCCTCCGGTTCCTGGTCTGCGACGAAGCGCACACCTACACCGGGGCCGTGGGGGCGGAGGTAGCGTGCCTCGTCCGGCGGCTGCGGGCCTTCTGCGGGAAGGGGCCGGACGAGGTCCTCTGCATCGGGACGTCGGCGACCATCGTCGATCCCATTGAGGGCGAGGAGGCCGGCCGGGCGTTCGCCCACCGGTTCTTCGGCGTGGCGCCGGACCGGATCGCCCTGGTGCAGGAACAGTACCTCGCAGAGGAGTGGCCGGCGCAGCGGTACCTATCGCCCGTCCCGCAAGGCGACGGGGAGGCGCTCCTGGAGCGCGCCCTGGCGGCGATCGCGGAGGGCGGCAGCCCCGCGGAGATTGCTGGCGTCGTCCAAGAGCTCACCGGCCAGACGATTCGGCTCGGGACCGAGTGGTCGGCGGATCTCCACGCCTTCTTGAAACAGAGCGAGTACGTGAAGACGCTGGCCGAGGTCCTGGAGCGGCCGCGGCGCCTGGACGAGGCGACAGTGGAGGTCGCCAAGCGGCTCGGGCGGCCGGTGGCCGACCCGGTCATGGGACGCGGAGAGCTGCTGGCGACCCTGGCGCTGGGGGCCGCGGCCGAGCGGGGCGAGAACCCTCTCCTCCGGCCCAAAGTACACTACTTCGTCCGGGGCCTGGAGGGGGCCGTCGCCACATTCGTGGAGAACGCGGGCCGGGTGGAGCCCCGGCTCTCCCTCGCCATCGAGGCGGCCCGGGCGGAGTATCCCGAGCGCGCCGCCGCGGCGTTTTTCCCGGTCCTCTCGTGCAAGACCTGCGGGCAGCACTACTTCACGACCTGGCTGCGCAACTTCGCCGTCGAGGCCGGCGAGGCCGTCGGGGGAGATGCCGAGGGAGACGCCGTGATTTGGGAGGCGGTTCCCGAAGACGAGGGGGAGCGGGTCGTCTTCACGGACCGCTTCCTGTCGGAGGAGAGCGACGATCCGGATGAGGCCAGAATCGCGGCGGAGAAGCTGGAGACGAAGCGGGTCAGCCTCTTCCTCTGCCGGCACTGCGGGACTGTCCACGGGAAGGCCGCAGAGGCCTGCGCCGGCCCCCGGTGTCGCCGCGCCGACCGCATGGTCCCCATCTCGATCCTGAGCCGGTCGGCCGGCGGGAAGGTGCTCACCTGTCCCTCCTGCGCCCAGAAGGGTCGGAAGATCGGCGAGCGAATCATCGAGCCCCTGAAGCCGCTCCGCGCAGTCACCGTGGCGGACGTCCACATCCTGGCGCAGGACATGGTGAACGCGGTGGCCGAGCGGGAGCAGAAGCTCCTGGTCTTCACGGACAACCGGCAAGACGCCGCGTTCCAGGCGGGGTGGATGCAGGACCACGCCCGCCGCTACCGGCTGCGCCACCTGATCCACGACTTCCTGCAAGAACGGGGGGCGCCCACGGCCCTGGGCGACATCCAGGCGCACCTTCTCGCCCTCTTCAAGGGGGACCCCGACCTTGCCCAGGCGCTGTGCCCCGAGGTCTTCGCCGGCCAGGTGCAGGAGGCGTTCGGCAAGAGCCTGCAAGAGGCCCTGCAGTATTACATCCGGATCGCCCTGATGCGGGAGTGGGGCACGTCGTTCAAGCAGCGGGACAGCCTGGAGACCTGGGGCGTGGCCCGGATGGCGTACGCCGGGATCACCCCCGAGGATCCCATGATCCGGACCTGGGCGGAGCGCTACCACTTGCCTGTGGAGGCGGTCGCCGACGGGATCGCGGCGCTCCTGGACGTGTGGCGGCGGGGCCGCTACCTGTACGATCCCCAGGCGCCCATCTTCAGCAAGTACTGGCACGACAGCGCCGAAGAGGTCCAGCGCGGCTACCTGCCGTTCCTGGACTTCCCGCCCAAGGGGCTCAAGCTGGAACGGGCCCCCAGCGACCGGGAGACCTGGGTGACCCAGGTGCTCGCCCCCCGGGGGCAGACGCTGGCTCAGGGGTTCGTCGCCAAGTGGGGCCTCGCCCCGGCCCAGTCCAATACCTTCCTGGAAGAGCTGTGGCAGCGCCTGACGGAAGTCTGGAAGGTCTTGGTGCCCGTCACGCTGATGGGGCAGAAGGGGAATCCGCTCCCCGGCTGCGTGGGGCTCTTCCAGGTGGGGACCCAGGCGAGCGGCCTCCTGGTCCAGTTCGAGCGGTACCGCTGCGGCATCTGCCACCGGGCGCATGCGCGGATGACGCCGCAGGGCGTCTGCACAACGCACCACTGCGGCGGGACGCTCCGGCGGGAAGAGCCGCCGGCCTCCGACTACAACGTGGCGACGCTGCGCCGCCCCTTCTCCATGCTGCGGGCGCAGGAACACTCCGCGCAGGTCCCCGCCCGGGTCCGGGAGGTGATCGAACGCGACTTCAAGGCGGTGCCCGGAAAGGTCAACTGCCTCGTCGCCACGCCGACGCTGGAGCTCGGCGTGGACATCGGGGCCCTGGACATGGTCCTGCTCCGGAATGTGCCACCCCGGCCAGCCAACTACTGGCAGCGGGTCGGCCGGGCCGGGCGGCGACATCGGATGGCCGTGCTCTACACCTACTGTCGCCGGAGTCAGCACGACGGCTACTTCTTCGAGGATCCCGCGCGGCTTCTGGATGCCCGGATCGACTCCCCGCGGTTCAACCTGCGGAATCCCGTCATGCTCCGTAAGCACGTCCACGCCGCGGTGCTCTCGGAGCTGATCCGGCTCACCCGGCCGGAGGCGGGGGCCGGTCTGGGCGGGGCGGAGATTCAGGAGATCCAGGGCACCCTGGCGGAGGTCATCCCCGCCTACGTGGAAAGCTACCTGTTCACCCCGGACAGGCACTTCCGGGTGGACCCCTTCGGCGTGGGGAGACTCGCGAGGGTGATCGCGCGATACCGCGACCGTCTCGTGCCGGCGGTAGAGCGGGTGTTCGCCACGCACTGGCCGAGCGACGCGGCCGCGGAGGCCGCGCCGGACCGTCTCGCGGGGGTCGTCGATGGCATGGCGGATCGGCTCCAGGAAGCGGTGACGCGCCTGCACCAGCGGATGGGCTGGGCGGTGGCGCAGCGGGCGACGCTGTCGCAGGAGAAGGCGCAGCGGATGCTCGACGAGTACGAGGAGCGCCTGCTCCGCCGCTGCGACGAATACCTGAAGGGCCTGGCCAAGGCAGAGCGCGCAAACTACTCCCTTACGGTGCTCGCCGTGGAGGGGTTCCTGCCGGGGTATGGGACGTATGAGGGGGGCATCCGGGGATTTGCCGGGCGGACGCTGGCCGCAGGGGCCAAGTCCTTCGAGTTCGACCTGTCCCGCCCGCCGTCCATCGGGGTGCGGGAGTACGTCCCGGGCAATTTGATTTACGCGAACGGCGGCCGGTTCAAGGTGACCATGTTCCATTTGCCGGTGGGGGAGAAGGGGGTCCAGCCGGACCTGTACGTCGTGGACGTCCAGAAAGAGATCCTGCGCGAGAAGGGTGCGCAGGGGGCGGGATACGGCGGCGGGGAGGAGCAGGAGCTGGCCGCCATTCCCATCTGCGACGTGGATCTCGGCTACACCTCGCGGATCAGTGACGAGGAGGAGAACCGGTTCCAGCTTCCGGTCTTCCTGCTGGGGTACCGGAAGGCCGCCCATCGGGGCGGCGACGCCTACCGGATCGGGACGCGGGATCTCCTGCACCTGCGCGGTCAGGAGGTGCGGCTGGTGAACGTGGGGCCGGCGGACCGCGTCCGGCAGGGACGGCTCGGGTATCCCCTCTGCGTGGTCTGCGGGGCGACGCGCTCGCCGTACGCCTCGGATGCCGAGATTGCGCGGTTCACCGACGTGCATCGCGAGCGCTGCGGGCGGGAGCCCGGATGGCTCGGCGTCAGCGCCGATACCCAGGTGGACACGCTGCTGGTGCAGGGGCTCGCGTCCCGGGCGGACGCCGTCAATCTCGGCGAAGCGATCCGGCAGGGGGCATCCCGGGTCCTGGAGATGGATCCCGAGGATCTGCACATCCTCGTCCTCCCCACCTCGGAGGAGCACTGGGATCTCCTGCTCTACGATCCGATGCCGGGAGGCTCGGGTCTCCTTTCGCAGATCCTGGAGCGATGGCCGGAAGTACGGCAGGCGGCACTGGAGACCGTGACCGAGTGCAAGGGCCAGTGCGAGCGGTCCTGCTACGAGTGCCTTCGCGCCTATCAGAATACTGCCTACCACGGGATCCTGGATCGCCACCTGGCGAAGCGTCTCCTTGAGGAATTGCCGGAGGTGCACTGGGAGCGGGAGATCCCGCCGCTGGTGGCCAGCGCGACGGTTGGCGCAGGCAGCCCGACGAACCCCGGGGAGGCGGAACTGGCGGCCCTCCTGCAGCGGGCCGGGTTCCCGGCCCCTCTGCAGCAGCACCGGATTCCGATTGGCCATCCCGCCCCGACGACGACACCGGATTTCGCCTATCTGGATCCGGGCGCCGATCTCAAGGTGGCCATCTATCTCGACGGCCTCTCGATGGGCATCCACGGGAACGATAAACAGGCCCAACGCGATGCCATGATCCGGTCGGTCCTGGAGGCGGACGGGTGGCAGGTCCTGGTCATCGCCCGATCCGAACTGACGGATCAGCAAGCGATGCTCCTACACTTCAAGCGGCTGGCTCACGCCCTGAAACAGAAGGATCGCGCTAAAGTGTTGGCGGAGGATCCCTCGTGGTTTGCGCCGGTCCGAGAAACTGTCCATGCGGTGAAAGCCGCGGTGCGCGAGGCTGTGAGAGAGGCCATCCGCCTGGTGAGTCACGAGGTGGCGCGGCCGTTCGAGACGCATCTTCCGGTGTACTCCCTTCGCGCGGCCGCCGGGAAGTTCGGCGAGGGGCAGGAGGTGGAAGAGGAGGGATGGGTCGAGGTGTCTGGAATGAAGCTGCGCGAAGGGATGTTCGTGGCCCAGGTAGTGGGGAAATCCATGGAACCCCGAATACCGGACGGCAGCTACTGCGTCTTCCGCGCGCCGGTGCAGGGATCACGACAAGGAAAGATCGTGCTGGTGCAGCATCATGGCCTCCACGATCCAGAAACCGGCGGACGGTACACGGTCAAGCGGTACGATTCCGAGAAGATCACTGATGAGGCAGGGGGCTGGCGTCACGCGCGGGTGACGCTGTCTCCGCTCAATCCCGAGTATGAACCGATTGTGCTGACGCCCGAGTCAGAGGAAGACGTGCAGATCGTCGCCGAGTGGCTCGCTGTGCTTGGCCGAGCCTAACAACCCGCTGAGTCAAGAACAGTCCGCGGCCCTCCGGTGAGCGCCTGATGGTCCGCCTGATTCCCTCTGGCGCCCGTGCCAGATAATCCTTGAAAGGCTGAAAAATGACGTGTTACACTGGATTTAGCGCAGCGTAGCGCAGAGGCAGTGGATTGCGAATCGAAGGTATCCTGGATAAGATTCAGGAGTACAACCCTCAGGCGGACGTCGACCCCGTAATGCGGGCGTATGTCTTCGCCGCCAAGGCCCACAAGGGGCAAGAGCGCATCTCCGGCGAGCCCTACCTCAGCCATCCTCTGGAAGTTGCCGGCATCCTCACCGAGCTTCGGATGGACATTGCCACCATTGCGGCCGGCTTGCTCCACGACGTGGTCGAGGACACCCACGCCACCGAGGAGGAAATCCAGGGACACTTCGGCAGTGAGGTCGCGGCCCTGGTGGATGGTGTCACCAAGCTGTCCCGCATCCCCTTCAGCACCCGGGAGGAGGCCCAGGCGGAGAACATCCGCAAGATGGTCCTGGCCATGTCCAAGGACATCCGGGTGATCCTGGTCAAGCTGGCCGACCGCCTGCACAATATGCGCACGCTGGAACCGTTGCCCGAGGCCAAGCGGCAGCTCATCGCCAGGGAGACCCTGGACATCTACGCGCCGCTGGCCCACCGGTTGGGAATCTACTGGATCAAGGCCGAACTGGAGGACCTGTCCCTGCGCCATCTCGACTCGGAGGCCTACCAGGATCTCGCAACGCGCATCGCCCGCAAGCGCCAGGAGCGAGAGGGCGACATCAACGAGGCCATCGGCGTGCTCGAGCGTAAGCTCGCCGAGGTGGACATCAAGGCCCAGATCACCGGCCGGCCGAAGCATTTCTACAGCATCTACAAGAAGATGTTCGACCAGAAGAAGGAGTTCGACGAGATCTACGACCTGACGGCGGTCCGCGTGATCACCGACTCCCTCAAGGATTGCTACGGCACCCTGGGGGTCATCCACACCCTGTGGAAGCCGATCTCCCAGCGGTTCAAGGACTTCATCGCGGTGCCAAAGAGCAACGGGTACCAGTCCCTGCACACCACGGTCATCGGTCCGAAAGGGGACCCGGTCGAGATCCAGATCCGCACCTGGGACATGCACCGGGTCGCGGAGGAGGGGATCGCCGCCCACTGGAAGTACAAGGAGGGCCGGAGCAGCATTGACCCGACGGATCAGAGCTTTGTCTGGCTGCGCCAGCTCATGGAGTGGCAGCGGGAGCTCAAAGACTCCAAGGAGTTCCTGCACACCCTGAAGGTGGACCTCTTCCCCGACGAGGTCTATGTCTTCACTCCCCGGGGCGACGTCAAGCCGTTTCCCAAGGGCGCCACGCCCATCGACTTCGCCTTTGCCGTGCACACCGACGTCGGCCTCCGCTGCGTGGGGGCCAAGGTCAACGGACGGCTGGTTCCCCTCCGGACTGAGTTGCAGAACGGCGACATCGTCGAGATCCTGACCTCCCCGAACCACACGCCCAGCCGGGACTGGCTGAGGATCGTCAAGACGCCCCGGGCGCGGAGCAAGATCCGGCAGTGGATCAAGAACGAAGAGCGCACCCGGAGCGTGAGCCTTGGGCGCGACATGCTGGAAAAGGAGATTCGCCGCCTGGGGAAGAGCCCGATCCAGCTCCTCAAGCCGGAGGTCCTGTCCGCCGTGCTGGGGCGCTACGGGCTCGGGTCGGAGGAGGAGTTCTTCGCGGCCGTGGGCTACGGGAAGGTGTCGCCGCGGCAGGCGGTGGCACGCCTGCTGCCGCCGGAGGAGATGCAGGCCCTCACCGAGGCCGAGGAAGCACGAGAGAAGAAGACCGACCGGAAGCCTGCGCGACCTCGACCGGCAGATGAGGGAGTGCGCATCCGCGGGATCGACGATATCCTGGTCCGCTTCTCGAAGTGCTGCAGCCCGGTGCCCGGCGACGAGATCATCGGCTTCATCACGCGGGGCCGCGGGGTCTCCATCCACACGGTGGACTGCCCCAACGCGGTCAGCCTGATGTCGGACCCGGAGCGGCAGATCGCCGTGCACTGGGACGGCCAGCGCAAGGGCGCGCACCAGGTGAAGATCCGGGTGCAGATCGGGAAAGATCGACCCGGCATCCTGGCCGAGATCAGCACCGCCATCTCGGGGACCAACACCAACATCGCCCAGGCCGAGATCCGGGTCACGGAAGAGCGAACGGGCGTGAACACGTTCGTCCTGGAGGTGAACGATCTCCGCCAGCTTCAGGCGGCGATGCAGGCGATCCAGAAGGTGGACGGTGTGGTCGGCGTGGAGCGGGTCAAATCGCTCTGACCGCTTCACGTTTCACGCTTCACGTCTCACGATGGGACGTGAAACGTAAAACGTGAAACGTGAGGGGAGTCAGGCGGCCTTCTGGACCTTGCCGGAGCGCAGGCAGCGGGTGCAGACGTGAAGATGGCGGGGCGCGCCCTGGATCATGACGCGGACCCGTTGGACGTTGGGATAGCGCTTCTTCATGGAGACGTTGTGGGCGTGGCTCACCTGGGCGCCGAATTGCGGGCCCTTCCCGCAGACTTCACATCGAGTGGCAGGCATACGGTCGCTCTCCTTTCGGCACCCCGTCTCTGGCGGGGCATCCACCTGTGGTGGGTCCCCGGTCTGGATGCCGCGGAATGACGGCGCCAGACTATACTGAATTGACCCCGCCAAGGCAAGGCTTTTCTCCCGCGATGCCGGCGCCGGCCCTCTCTCGGGTGACCCCGAAGACTCTCGTGCGCTCCCTCCGGGGCATCGGCCCTTCCCGCAGCGAATGCCTGGAACGCCTCGGCGTGCGGACGGTGGGGGATGCGCTGCTCCTCCTCCCGCGACGCTACGAAGACCGGCGAGCCCTGTCGCCGATCGGCCGCCTCCGCCTGGGAGAATTCCAGACCGTCGCTGGAACCGTGAAGGCGGTCGGAGTCGGCCGGACGAGACGGGGTATCCCGTATTGTGAGGTAATGCTGGAAGACGGGACCGGGACGCTTCTGGCACGCTGGTACCGGCAGGCCTATCTCGCCCGCACATTCCGCCGGGGCCAGCGGATCATCCTGTCCGGCCGCGTGAGCCCGTATCCTCCCCGGGAGATGGTGAACCCTGAACACGAGATCCAGGAGGGCCAGGACAGCCACTATCACACGGGACGCATCGTCCCCATCTATCCGCTCACGGCCGGGCTGAGTCAGCGATTTCTTCGGCGCTGGCTGGCCGACCTGGTCCGGGAACACGCGGGCGACCTCTCGGATCCTTTGCCCGTGGCCGTCCGAGAGCGGCACCATTTGCTCTCGCTTGCTCGGGCGGTCGAGAGTCTCCATCTCCCGAACGAGATGGCGGAGGCCCTGGTGGGCCGCCGCCGGCTCGCCTTTGACGAATTCTTTCTGTTCAGCCTGGCGATCCTCCGGCAGCGTGCGGCCCGCGCGGCGGAACCCGGGATCGCCTTTGAGGCGCCAAATGCGTTGGCGGAGCGGGCGCGGGCGGCCTTGCCCTTTTCGCTGACGCCGGCCCAGGCGCACGCCCTGGAGGGCATCTGGAAGGACATGGCCCAGGGCAGGCCGATGCAGCGCCTCCTCCAGGGGGACGTCGGATCGGGAAAGACCGTGGTCGCCTTCCTGGCCGCTCTCACGGCGGTCGGAGATGGCTATCAGGCGGCGATCATGGCCCCGACGGAGATCCTGGCTGCCCAGCACGCCGAGCGGGCGCGGGTCCTGGCCGAACCCCTCGGGGTCCGGGTCGTGCACCTGGCTGGCGCCACAGCCGGGTCCCTTCGGCGCCAGGCGCTGGAGCTTCTGGCGAGCATGTCGCCATGTCTCGCCATCGGCACCCACGCCCTCTTGCAGCCGGACGTTGCCTTCGGCCGCCTCGGCTTCGTCGTGGTGGACGAGCAGCACCGCTTCGGGGTCCTGCAGCGAGCCGGCCTGCAGAGGAAGGCCGCACACCCGGACGTACTGGTCATGACCGCCACACCCATCCCGCGCAGCCTGGCCCTGGTCCTCTACGGGGATCTCGACCTGTCTGTCATTGACGAGCTGCCGCCAGGCCGGCAACCGGTCGCGACCGTCTGGATAGAAGATGACCGGGAGCGCTGGCGGATCGGGGCCGATCTGAAAGCGCGCCTGGCTCGGGGCGAGCGTGCCTACATCGTCTGCCCGGTGGTGGAGGAGTCGGCCGCTGAGCTCAAGGCGGCCGTCCAGACGGCCGACGCCTACCGACGGGGGCCCCTGGGAGCATTCGGGGTCGGCCTGGTTCACGGCCGCCTGCCGTCCGCGGAGAAGGCGACAACGATCGCCTCCTTCCGTGACGGAACGAATCGCCTGCTGGTGGCGACGACGGTGGTCGAGGTGGGGGTGGATGTGCCCGAGGCCACGGCCATCGTCATCGAGGATGCCGATCGCCTGGGCCTGGCGCAACTCCATCAGCTCCGTGGGCGGGTGAGACGGAGCGAGCGCCCTGCCGTGTGCTTTGTCGTGGCGGATCGGCAGGAGATCGGGGAGGAGGCGAGGGCCCGGCTGGAGGCCCTCACACGCGAGCAGGACGGATTCGCCTTGGCGGAAGCCGATCTCCAACTCCGCGGTCCAGGGGAATTCTTCGGCACACGACAGTCGGGCCTGGATAGCTTTCAGCTGGGAGATCTCACGGCCGATCTCCGCCTGCTGGAGACCGCCCGGGCTGAGGCGATGGGGGCGCTGGCAGAGGCGCCGGCGCTGGATGGGGTGTGGGAGGCGGTCCGGGCGGCGATGGAGGAGCGCTGGGCCGCCCGTTTGGGCCTGGCGCAGGTCGGATGAGCTGTCAATTAGCCCCAATCCGAAATTCTCAACCGCCAAGGACACCCAGCGCCGGCGCTGGGTACCCGGAACGCCAAGACCGAAATGGCTGATTGGGGGGAAGGAACGGAACTCCTGAATGCCCCATAAACTGGTTTTCGCGTTCTTCGGTCGAGAGTTCGAAACATCGCATCCTTGGCGACCTTGGCTTCGTCGTGAGCTCAGCCGAACGGCGTCATGGCGGTTCAATGGTTTTTCGGATCAGCGTTAGTCGAGTTGTCGAATTGTCGTTGGTCGAGTTAAGAGCAACGGTCAGCAGCACGAGCGAGGCGTCTTGACAAGTTGACCAATTGACAAATCGACTAGTTGACAGAGGCGAGCGATGCGGATCAGCGCAGGGGAGCATCGCGGTCGGCGCTTGCAAAGCCCCAAGGGGACCAAGACCCGGCCGACCTCCGACCTCCTGCGTCAGGCGGTGTTCAATGTGCTGGGCGCCCGGGTCCAGGGGGCACGGGTGCTCGATCTCTTCGCAGGGATGGGATCGGTGGGCTTGGAAGCACTGAGCCGGGGCGCCTCGACAGCGACGTTTGTCGAGTGGGATCGCCGCGCCGTCCTTACCCTCCGGTCCAATCTGGCGACCCTCAAACTCATGGAGCGGGCGCGCGTCAGAGCCGGCGACGTCCTCCAGGCCCTGAGGCGCTTGGGGGTGGCCGGGGAGACGTTTGACTGCATCTTTCTGGACCCACCCTACACGGGGGATCTGGCGGCTCGATGTATCGAAGTACTTGCCGACGGAGCCCTTTTAAGCGACAATGGCGCCCTCGTGACCCAGGCCTTTCACAAGACCCCGCTCCCGGACCGGGTGGGCGTCCTTCGACGGGTCTGGCGTCGGCGTTACGGAGAGAGTAGCCTCGCACTCTACACGAAGGAGGCGGCATGCAGGTAACGGCGGTGTACCCCGGGACCTTCGATCCGTTCACCAACGGCCATATCGATTTGGTCCGGCGGGCGCTCCGGATCTTCCCGCGACTTGTCGTGGCGGTGGCCCGCAATCCGCACAAGAGCCCGCTATTCACCGTGGAGGAACGGCTGGCCATCGTCCAGGATGCCATCGGGGGGCTTGCGGAAGTCGAGGTGGACACGTTTGATGAGCTGACCGTGGGCTACGTGCGGAAAAAGGGCGCCCAGGTCATCCTCCGGGGGATCCGTGCCGTCTCGGATTTCGAAGCGGAGTTCGCCATGGCCCTCATGAACCGGAAAATCAGCGAGGAGGTCGAGACCGTCTTCCTCATGCCGAATCAGGCGTACACGTATCTCAGTTCACGACTGGTGAAGGAGGTGGCCCTCCTCGGGGGCAACGTCGACGACCTGGTCCCGCCCCTGGCGTCCAGGCTGCTCAAGGAGCGCGCCAGTCAGGCGCATTCGTAGGGAAGGGGGGAGTGCTGGAGAACATCGAGAAGGGAATGAATCGAATGGCGGAGGCGGTGCGGCAACTCGGGTAAGCACCGCAGAGGGGAGGCGCCTCCGCGCGAACTCTGCGGCCGCTCTGGACGGCGGCAGCGAGCAAAACCACCTTCCCACAGCAAAAGGAGGGAGAGCCCATGAGAGGAATCACCCGGTTGACGAGCCTGTTCGCGTTGACACTCGTGCTCCTGGCGGCGGGACCGGCCCTGGCGCAGAGTACCTTCATCTTCGGGGGCCAGGGCGAGCCGGTGGATCTCGACACCGCCATCATCACCGACGGGATTTCCTCGCGGATCACCCGGCAGATCTACGAGGGGCTGACGAAGTACAAGGGGGCCACGACCGAGGTCATCCCGGCCCTGGCCGAAAAGTGGCAGGTGAGCCCGGATGGCACGGTCTGGACTTTCACCTTGCAGAAGAACGTGAAGTTCCATGACGGCACGCCCTTCGACGCTGCCGCCGTCGTCTGGAATTTCGACCGCTGGCGCTTCAGCAACCACCCCCAGCACGAGAACCTGACTAAGGCAGGCAGGACTTTCGAGTACTACGGGGCGCAGTTCGGCGGCTTCGATGACAAGAGCCTTATTACCAAGGTCGAGGCCGTCAACCCCTCCACGGTTCGGATCACCCTCAAGTCGCCCCAGGGGCCGTTCCTGGCTAACCTGGCGATGTTCACCTTTGACTTGGCGAGCCCCAAGGCGGTGGAGCAGTGGGGAACGGCGTTCGGGAAGCACCCCGTGGGAACGGGTCCCTTCAAGTTCGTCGAATGGAAGGTAGGGCAGGAGGTCATCCTGGAGGCCAACAAGGATTACTGGGACAAGGCCGACGCGGCCAAGGTCCAGCGGGTGATCGTCCGGAACATCAAAGACAACTCTCAACGTCTGGCCGCCCTGAAGGCGGGAGAGATCCACGGGATGGAGGGTGTCAATCCGGACGACGTGAAGGTGGTGCGTGCCGACCCGAACCTCCAGCTCATCCTGCGCCCGACCAACACCACCGGCTACGTCGCCTTCAACTTCAAGGTGAAGGAGTTCCAGGACAAGCGCGTCAGGCAGGCCTTCGCCCATGCCATCAATAAGAAGGGGATTGTTGACGCTCTGTATGGGGGGACCGGGATGGCTGCGACCCAGTTCCAGCCGCCACCCCTCTGGGGGCACAACAAGGAGCTGAAGGATTACGAGTACAATCCCCAGAGGGCGCGCGACCTCCTGAAGGAGGCCGGCTTCGGACAGGGAATCAAGGAGATCACCTGGGAGGACGGCCGCAAGGAGCCACTCCAGTTCTGGTACATGCCGGTCTCGCGGCCGTACTATCCGAATCCAAAGGAGATCGCCGAGGCCATCGCGGCCGATCTGGCCAAGGTGGGGATCACCGTGCAGCTCCAGACCACAGACTGGACCGTTTACCTCGACAAGTCAAGGAACGGACAGTTGGCCCTCTTCATGCTTGGGTGGACCGGGGACAATGGTGACCCGGACAACTTCGTGTGTTACTTCTTCTGTGCGATCGGGGCCCCGCGCATGGGCTTCTACGCCAATCAGCAACTGACGGATGTCCTGCTCCAGGCGCAGAAGCTGACGGACCAGGAGAAGCGGGCCGAGCTGTACCGCAAGGCGGAACAGATGATCCACGACGACGTGGCCCGTCTCTTCATCGCCCACAACCAGCCGCCCTTGGCGTTCCTGAAGAAAGTGAAGGGGTACGTGGCGAACCCCACCAGTTCCGAGTACTTCAATACCGTGCAGGTTCAGTAGAGGCGAGAACCGAGAAAGGACGGGGGCGACGTGGGCCAGTATGCGATCAAGCGGTTCCTCACGATCGTCCCCGTCCTCATCGGGGTCTCCCTCATCGTTTTCAGCTTCACTCACCTCATCCCGGGCGATCCGGCCGTCGCCATGCTGGGAGAGCGGGCGACGCCCCAGCGCGTGGCGGAGGTGCGGACACAGCTCGGCCTCGATAAACCACTCTACACGCAGTATTTCATCTACGTCGACAAAGTCCTCCACGGCGATTTGGGAGCCTCGATCTTACGAGGCGACCCGGTCCTCCGGGACCTGATCCGGCGCTTCCCGGCGACGGTGGAGCTGGCGCTCTCCGCAATCCTGATCGCCATCGCGGTCGGCGTCCCGATGGGCATCATCTCCGCCGTCTGGCGGAATTCCTTCTTCGACGGGTTCTCCCGACTGGTCGCGCTGACCGGCGTCTCGATGCCGATCTTTTGGCTGGGCCTCATGCTGGCCTGGTTCTTCGGTGTCATGCTGCGCTGGCTGCCCACGGGCTTCCGGCTGGGAACGGACGTGACTCTCGTCGCGGTGACGAACTTCAATATCCTTGACAGCCTGCTGGCGAAGAATCCGGCGGCGCTCCTCTCGAGTTTTCGCCACCTGGTCCTGCCGGCTGTCGCCCTCTCGACCATCCCCATGGCCGTCATCGCTCGGATGACGCGAGCCAGCCTGTTGGAGGTGCTCTCCCAGGACTACATCCGCACCGCGGAATCCAAGGGGCTCCCTCAGCAATCGGTGATCCTCCGCCACGCAATGCGGAATGCGCTTCTTCCGGTCATGACCGTCACGGGGCTCCAGGTGGGCCGTCTCCTGGCTGGGGCCATCCTGACCGAGACCATTTTCTCCTGGCCGGGCATCGGTCTCTGGATCTACGAATCCATCCAGGCGCGCGATTATCCTATCGTCCAGGGTGCGACCCTGTTCATCGCCACGATCTTCGTCATGGTGAATCTCCTCACGGATGTGCTCTATGCCGCAGTCGATCCCCGCATCAAGTACGATTGAGTTCCCTGTCAGCGCCGTCCCGGCGCGGGGTCGAAGCCCCCTGGAGGCAGCCTGGCACCGGCTCCTAGCGAACTGGGTTGCCAGGGGGGGACTGGTCATCATCGTCGCTTTCACCCTGATGGCGGTCCTGAGTCCGGTCCTCCTTCCCTACAATCCTCAGGTGGATGCGGACCTGCTGGCCCGGCTCAAGCCCCCGAACTGGAAGCATCCCTTTGGGACCGACGCCCTGGGTCGGGATATCCTGATGCGAATCCTCCACGGATCTCGCGTTTCCCTCGGCCTGGGCGTGGGATCGGTCGCGCTGGCCGCGGTCATCGGTTCCATCCTGGGCCTCCTGGCGGGCTATGCGGGCCGCCGGGTTGATCTGTGCCTGATGTTTTGCATGGATATCCTCCTCGCTTTCCCGGCGACGCTCCTGGCCATCGCCATTGTGGCGATGATCGGGCCCGGCCTCCGGAACTCGCTGATCGCCATCAGCGTCGTCTCGATCCCCTTCTATGCGCGCATCACCCGGGGCGAGGTCCTGACCCTGAAGGAGCGGGAGTTCGTCACCGCTGCGAGAGGCCTCGGGGGCAATGCCCGTCGTATCGTGCTGTGGCACATCTTTCCCAACACCCTGCCCCCGATCACCGTCCAGACCACCCTCGCCATCGCCTTCGCTATCCTGGAGGCGGCGGCGCTCGGCTTCCTCGGCCTCGGTGCGCAGCCCCCAACCCCCGAGTGGGGGGCCATGTTGGCGGATAGCTACAAGTTCTTCACCAGCGGAGCCTGGTGGGCCTTCTTCTTCCCCGGGGTGGCCATCATGCTCTCGGTCCTCGGCTTCAACCTCGTCGGGGACGCCCTGCGAGACGCTCTGGATCCGCGGCTGCGGACTTGATCAGGCAGCTGAAGTCATCCGAGATGCGTTCATCAATTTCGAAGCCAAGCAAATCCTGTGACCGTGCAGAGTGTGAGCCACGTGTCTTACCGCTGAGCATCCGCTTTCGCAATTGGGGTGATACTTACCCGGGCGTTCGCCCTGAGCCTGTCGAAGGGCGGACGGCTCCATTCGGTGTGATACGAGCACGAGGCTGCGGATACATGGGATTCTGGGTCTACATCTTGCGTTGCGGCGACGGTTCTTATTACACAGGCCAAACTGACAATCTCGAGAAGCGGATCGCCGAACACCAGGTTGGGGCGGGTGAAGCGTATACATCTGCACGACGGCCGGTGAAGCTCGTCTTCTCGCAGGAGTTTTCCTCCCGTGATGAGGCCATGGTGTGTGAGCGGCAAATCAAAGGGTGGAGTCGGAAGAAGAAGGAAGCGATGATGCGGGGAGATTGGGCAGAAGTATCTCGTTTAGCCAGGGGGAGGAGCTCAGGAAGAAAGATGTGAGGGTCACCCTTCGACCGGCTCAGGGTGACCGCAGGGGGCCTGTCTAACTCGGTTTGGAAGAAGGGGACGCGGAATCTTACGCGCTCAAAATGCGCCCTTATGGGCGAGAGGAACGCCATGAGGAAATTGACGCGCGGCACCCTTGTCCTCATGTTCGGCCTTTTGATCGTTATCACGGCTCTGCCAGCTTTCTCAGCCACGCTCGATGAAATGGCCGTAGCAGAGTGTATGGATCAGTGGGCGAAAGCACTCGACGCGGGAGACGTCTCTTTACTCTCCAGCCTGCTGACCGACGACGCATCAATTGAATCGTCCGACCTGAGGAAAGTGGTCGGGAAGAACGACTTTTTGACAGCGTTCGAAAAGGGTTTTAAGACCCGGAAAAGTACATTCCGGACAATTACCAAACGCTTGCTTGAACTCCCTATAACCGTAAGTGGGAATCAGGCTATCGCCATAAGAAAGGTAGAAGTTACCGTTACGGGACCCGACATGCGCCAGCCCTGGCGTGGTACAGTCGCGTCGGAATACAGATTGAGGCGCGAAAACGGCGCGTGGAAGATCTACTACAACAGGGACAACTAGGCCCTCAACCCCGCACCCGTGCGTTGTCGCGCGGGGGTACTTCATGAGGCTGCGGTTTGGAGGAAGTGGACGCCAACCCCCCGCTCGTCCTGAGCGGCTCGGCTGAGCCCCTCGGCCTGGGCTCGGGAGGATGGCTCGCCGAAGCTCTGTCGAAGGACGAGAAATCGTCCGTGCTTCGACAAGCTCAGCACGAACGGCCTCAAGGGCGCAGTTGGCGAGCGATTCCCGGGCGGCCCGTGGGGGGAGTACCATGAGAGCAAGGGTAGTGATGGTGCTGACCGTGTTGGGCCTTCTCTTCGGCCCCCTGCCGGTGCTAGGGCAGGAGCAGGTTTTCCGCATCAATAACATGGTCGAACCGGAGAGCCTCGATCCCGGTGTGGTCACGGGCGTGCCGGAGCACCGGATCCTCAGCAACCTGTTCGAGGGACTCACCACCACCGACCCGAAGGACTTGTCCCCCCGACCTGGCATGGCAGCCTCCTGGACCGTCTCCAAGGACGGTCTGATCAACACCTTCAAGCTGCGCAATGCGCGCTGGACCGACGGCAAGCCGGTGACGGCCGATGACTTCCTGTATGCGTGGGAACGCATCCTGAATCCCAAGACTGGCGCGAAGTACGCGCAGCAGCTCTTCTACGTGAGGAACGGGGAGGAGTACAACAAGGGGCGGATCACCGATTTCTCGCAAGTGGGCGTGAAAGCGCTGGACGACCGCACTCTCCAGGTCACCCTGCGCTGCCCGACGGCGTACTTCCTCGACCTCACGAGTTTCTACACGCTGTATCCTGTGCCTCGCTGGGCTATCGAGGCGCACGGCAAGGATTGGGTCAAGCCTGGCAAGATCGTGAGCAACGGGCCTTTTCGGCTGGTGAGTTGGGTGCCGCAGAAGGAACTGGTTCTCGAGAAGAACCCCCGGCACTGGGACGCGGTAAAGATCAAGCTCCAGAAGGTCGTGTTCATCCCCACGGATGATGTAAACACCGCCTTCAAGCAATTCCAGGCGGGAGAAAGCGACTGGGTCCCCCAGGTTCCCACCCCGCACATTGACGCCGTCAGGAATCGATCGGAGTTCTACGTGACCCCGTACCTTGGGACGTATTACTTCCGCTTCAACGTGACGAAACCTCCCGTCAACGACGTCCGCGTGCGCAAGGCTCTGAGCATGGCGGTGGACCGCGAATCGTTGACAAAGTTCGTAACCAAGACTGGCGAGATCCCGGCCGGTACCTTCGTGCCGGCCGGCATGCGTGGCTATGAAGGGGCGAAGGGCCTCGGCTTCGACGTGGCCGCGGCAAAGAAGCTCCTGGCGGAGGCAGGCTACCCTGACGGGAAGGGGTTCCCCAAGGTCGAGCTCTTGTACAATACCAACGAGCTGCACCGGGTCGTGACGCAGGCTGTTCAACAGATGTGGAAGGACTCCCTCGGCATCCAGGTGGACCTGGTCAACGTGGAATGGAAGGTGTACCTGGCGCGGCAGAGCAGTCTCGACTACCAGATCTCACGGGCGGGGTGGATCGGCGATTACGTGGACCCCAACACCTTCCTGGACATGTGGATCACCGGTGGTGGGAACAACCAGACCGGGTGGGCGAACAAGCGCTACGACGAGCTGATCGGTCAGGCGGCGTGCAGGATCGTCAACACGAAGGATCGAATGCGTGCCCTTCAGGAGGCGGAGAAGATCCTGGTGATGGACGAGGTGCCCATCATGCCCCTGTACACCTATGTCAACAAAGGCATGCTGAGCCGTCGGGTGAAGGGCTGGTCGCCCAACATCCTCGACCAGCACCCGCTCAAGTATATCAGCCTGGAGCGGTGACGCGACCGTGCTTGGCTACATCCTCCGCCGGGTGACGGGGTTCTTCCCCGTTCTGTTCGTCATCGTCTCGCTGTCGTTCTTCATGATGCGCCTGGCGCCGGGTGGGCCGTTCGACCAGGAGCGTGCCCTCCCCGAGCAGGTGCGGGCCAACATCGAGGCTCGCTATCACCTGGACGAGCCCCTCTGGCGCCAGTACCTCCGGTACCTCGGCGACGTTGCGCAGGGCGATCTGGGGCCTTCCTTCCGCTATCCCGACCGTTCGGTCAATGAACTCCTGAACCTCGGCTTCCCTGTCTCGCTGACGCTGGGCCTGTGTGCGTTGGGAGTTGCGCTGACCCTGGGAGGCACGGCCGGCGTCCTGGCCGGCCTCCGGCGAAACGGTTTGGTGGACTACCTCACCATGTCATTCGCCCTGGGGGGAGTCTCGGTCCCCAACTTCGTGCTCGGCCCGATTCTGATGCTGATTTTCGCGCTGGGCCTGGGCTGGCTGCCGGTGGCGGGGTGGGGGAGCTGGCGCCACCTCATCCTGCCATCGATCACGCTGGGCACGTTCTATGCCGACTATATCGCCCGGCTCACCCGGGCCGGAATGCTGGAGGTGATCGGCCAGGACTTCATTCGTACCGCCCGTGCCAAAGGTCTCCGCGAGGCCACGGTCGTGTTGCGCCACGCCCTGCCCGGCGCGATCCTGCCGGTCGTGACGTATCTGGGCCCGGCCTCAGCGGCGGTCCTCACGGGCTCGGTGGTGGTCGAGACGATCTTCAGCATCCCCGGCATCGGCCGCTACTTCGTGAGCAGTGCCCTCAACCGCGACTACACCATGGTCCTGGGGACAGGGGTGTTCTACAGCGTCCTCCTACTCCTCTTCAACCTGATCGTGGACGTGCTGTACGCCTACCTGGACCCGCGGGTACAGGTGCGGTGAAGAGCCGAGAACCGTGAGCAGAGAGCCGCGAGCCGAGAGCAGAGAGAGTTTGATGCGGGGACGCGCGGCATCGGGACCAGCCCCCTCGCAGGGCACCCACGGCATTCCGCAATCCGCAATCGTCTCGCCTGAGCTCGACGCAGGCCGCAATCCGCAATGGAGAGGGTCGGGGGCCTCGCCGTGGCACGACGCCCTGCGGCGACTGCGCCGGAACCGGCTCGCGATGCTGGGCCTCCTGCTCCTTGCGGGCTTCGTCCTGGCGGCCGTGCTGGCGCCGTGGATTGCCCCGTTCCCATACGACAGGACGAACCTTCGCTACGGGGCGAAGCCGCCCACCCGCACGCACCTCTTGGGGACGGACGAGCTGGGCCGGGACCTCTTGACGCGAATCCTGTACGGCGCGCGCATTTCCTTCGCGGTGGGCATCCTGGCCACCCTGGTCAGTCTGACCATCGGGGTGACCTACGGCTCCATCGCGGGGTCCATGGGCGGCCGGGTGGATCACCTGATGATGCGGGTGGTGGACATCCTCTACGGCCTGCCCTTCATGTTCTTCGTCATTATCCTGATGGTGATCTTCGGTCGCAACATCCTGAACCTGTTCATAGCCCTGGGGGCGGTGCAGTGGCTGACGATGGCCCGGATCGTGCGAGGCCAGGTCCTCAGCCTGAGGGCGCGAGAGTTCGTTCTCTCCGCCCAAGCCATCGGCGCCTCCCCGACGCGCCTGCTCGTGCGGCACGTCCTGCTCAATGCCCTCGGGCCGATCGTCGTCTACGCCACCCTCACGGTTCCAGCGGTCATGTTGGAGGAGGCCTTCTTGAGCTTTCTGGGCCTCGGGGTCCAGCCGCCCATGGCCAGTTGGGGATCGCTGGCGTCGGAGGGGGCGGCAGCGATGGAGACGTATCCGTGGTTGATTCTCTTCCCGGGCCTGGCGTTGACGGTGACGTTGCTTTCACTGAACTTCGTGGGAGACGGCCTCCGGGACGCCCTGGATCCGCAAGTCACTTCGGGACGTTGACCGTGTGGCGATTTTGTGATAACTAACGATAGCTCTCGCGAGGCCTAAGTGCTGCCGAACGCAAATACGGTGACACTCATTTCTGCTCCCTCTCCCTGGATGGGAGAGGGCCGGGGTGAGGGTGCAAGAAGGGATGCCCTACCCCCGGTCCCCCCTCACCCCAACCCTCTCCCGCGGGGGGGAGGGAGTCGGTAGGATGGGTCGGGAAAATACGTCACCGTAATTATGGCCAGAAGCACTAAGGGGAGACGGCCTCCGGGACGCCCTGGATCCGCAGATCACCTCCGGGAGGTAACCGGTGGGCGCCAGCGAGGTACTTGACCACTGACCTTTGCCCGGTCGCCGGGACGGCGGGCCCTGGGAGGGCATAAGCCCCCGAGGGACCTCCGGGCAGGGCGGGAATAGGGGCAAACGGGGGCGCGGTGGGAAATACAGCGACGACATATTTTTAGGCTTGAACTGCTCTGGCGGCGATGCTAGACTCACGCCCGCTCTCCTCTTGTGGACTTCAGACAAAGGGCAATCCATGAACGCAAGCCAGGAAAGCAAGAACGGTGTCCTGCTGAGGATCGAGGGACTGCAGACCCATTTCTTCACCGAGGCGGGGACGGTGCGGGCGGTGGACGGGGTCAACCTCATGGTCCGCAAGGGGGAAACCCTGGGGATCGTGGGGGAGTCGGGCTGCGGGAAGAGCGTGACGGCGCTCTCGGTGCTCCGGCTGATCCCGACTCCTCCGGGGAAGATCGTGGGCGGCAACATCTATCTGGACGGTCGGGACCTGCTGAAGCTGCCCGAGAACGAGATGCGGAAGGTGCGGGGGGCGATCATCTCTATGATCTTCCAGGAGCCCATGACGTCCCTGAACCCGGTCTTCACCGTCGGCGACCAGATCGCCGAGGGCATCCGCCTTCACCAGAGGTTGTCCAAGCGCGAATCCTGGAACAAGGCCATCGAGATGTTGCACATAGTGCGCATGGCGGACCCGGAGAGGCGGGTCAAGGAATACCCGCACCAGATGTCGGGGGGAATGCGCCAGCGCGTGATGATCGCCATGGCCCTGTCGTGTAACCCGCAACTCCTCATCGCCGACGAGCCTACTACTGCGCTGGACGTGACGATCCAGGCGCAGATCCTGGAGCTCCTCAGCCAGCTCAAGTCCAAGCTGGGGATGGCGGTCATGCTCATCACCCACGACCTGGGGGTGGTGGCGGACACGGCGGCCCGCGTGGCGGTGATGTACGCGGGGCGGGTGGTGGAGGAGGCTCCGGTGATGGCACTCTTCACCAGCCCCAAGCACCCGTACACGCAGGGGCTGTTGAATTCTATTCCGCGCCTCGAGAGAACCGAGCGCCGTGCGCGCCTGCAGGCCATTCCCGGCATGGTGCCGGACCTCCTGGACCTCCCCAAGGGGTGCAAGTTCCTGGCGCGATGTTCCAAGCTCTTCGAGCCCTGCAGCGGGGAAGAGCCCCCGCTGAAGGAGATTGCCCCCAATCACCGCGTGCGCTGCCACCTCTATTGAAGGGAACCTGTGCATGGCCAACGAGACGCTCCTCCAGGTCCGGGACCTCACGAAGCACTTCGATATCAAGCGAGGCTTTTTCTGGGGCGAGGCGGCCAAGGTCCACGCCGTGGACGGGGTGAGCTTCGACATCGAGCATGGGGAGACGCTGGGACTGGTGGGCGAATCGGGCTGCGGCAAGTCCACCACGGGGCGCCTCATCCTCCGCCTCATTGAGCCGACGTCTGGCGAGGTGATCTTCGACAAGGTCCCCATCTTCCAGGCCGACAAGGCGGAGATGCGCCGCCTCCGGCAGCGGATGCAGATCATCTTCCAGGATCCGTACTCTTCGTTGAACCCGCGCATGACGGTGGAGCAGATCGTGGGCGAGGGGATCATCATCCACAAGCTCTGCAAGACCAAGGCGGAGCGGCGGGAGCGCGTGGCGGACCTGCTCCAGAAGGTGGGGTTGAGCCCCGAGCAGATGAACCGGTATCCCCACGAGTTCAGCGGCGGGCAGCGCCAGCGCGTGGGCATCGCGCGCGCCCTGGCGGTCAATCCCAAGCTGATCATCGCGGATGAGCCCATCTCGGCGCTCGACGTTTCCATCCAGGCGCAGGTCATCAACCTCCTGGAGGATCTCCAGGAGCAGTTCGACCTCACCTATCTGTTCATCGCCCACGACCTCCGGGTCGTCGAACACATCAGCGACCGGGTCGCCGTGATGTACCTGGGCCAGATCGTGGAGCTGACGGATGGCGAGGAGTTGTACGCCAAGCCGCTCCACCCCTACACCGAGGCTCTCCTGTCAGCCATCCCCATCCCGGATCCCACCACCAAGCGCCAGCGCATCATCCTCGAGGGTGATCCGCCGAGTGTCATTCACCCTCCGCGGGGGTGCCGGTTCCATACGCGCTGCCACAAGCGCTTCGACCGCTGCGACAAGGAGGATCCAGTGCTGCGCGAGATCGGCCCCCGGCACTGGGTCGCCTGTCACCTCTACTGACGCCACATCCGTGAACGGACCGTTCGTAGTGGAACGCGTAACGGACTGATCCTGTTCGGCGGAACGCTCCCCGGTTCCAGGCGAGTCGGCCATGCCCACAGTGAAGGTTGTGACTTTCGGCTGCCAGGCGAACGAGCTGGACTCCGCCCGCATCGCTGGGATCCTCGTGCGGGAGGGCTACACGCTGACGGAGGATGACGCGGAGGCGGACCTGGTCATCCTGAACGGGTGCAGCATCCGCGAGAAGGCCGAGCAGAAGCTGTTCAGCCGGCTCGGAACCCTCCAGGTGTTGAAGGCGGAGAATCCCCGGTTGCGGCTGGGCGTGGCGGGCTGCCTGGCCCAGCGGGAAGGAGCGGCGCTCGTCCGGAGATTCCCGTACCTGGATCTCGTGGTCGGCAACGGCGAGCACCTCGCCGAGATCCCCCATCTCCTCACCATTGCCCCGGGCCAGGCGGCGGTGGCGGCGAGCGAGCCCGTGGGTCTCTTCCCCGAGGACACCGAGGTCCACCGGGACAGCCGCGTCCGCGCCTGGGTGGGCATCATGGAAGGCTGCGACAACTTCTGCACCTTCTGCGTGGTGCCATTCACCCGCGGGCGCGAGCGGAGTCGCCATCCGGACGACATCGTGCGCGAGGTCACATGCCTCCGCGATGCGGGGTACCGCGAGATCACCCTGCTCGGTCAGACGGTCAACTCCTACGGCAAGAAGCTGGATCCCTCGGTTTCCTTCGCGGAACTCCTGCGGCGGATCGACGCCGCGGTTGGACGGACGATGCGGGTGCGCTTCACCACGTCCCATCCCCGGGACGTCACGGCGGAACTGGCCGAGGCCATGGCCAGCCTCGAGAGCGTCTGCCAACATATCCACCTTCCGGTTCAGGCTGGCTCTACGCGCAGCCTGGCCCGCATGGAAAGGAACTACACGCGCGAGGACTACCTGGGGAAGGTGGCCGTGCTCCGATCGGCGGTGCCGGATCTGGCCATCACGACCGACATCATCGTGGGGTTTCCGGGGGAGACGGATGCCGACTTCGCCGAGACGCTGAGCCTCATGCAGCAGGTCGGATTCGATGCCTGCTTCGCCTTTAAGTTCTCGGTGCGGGCCGGCACCCCGGCTGCCGATCTTCCGGATCAGGTGCCGGAATCGGTCAAAGCAGAACGGCTGAGCACGGTCCTTGGGCTCCAGAGCCGGCTCTCCCTCCAGCGGAATCGTGCACTGATCGGCACGGTTGTCGAGGTGCTGACTGATCGCGAGCTGCAGAAGCGGGATTCTGTCCTCGGGTCTGGACGAATCCGGCAGAATAAAATCGTTCACTTTCGGGGAGCGGATGTGGAGGAGGGGAGCCTGGTAAATGTTGAAATCACGGATGCCACGTCGCATCACTTGAAGGGGGTCCTTATCGCTTGTGCGTAACTAGCTAAAAATACATTGACATCCGGTTCGGGCCTCCCTTATGATACCCGCCGGAAAACAACGGAGGGCTCATGGCCAGGTTCAGCTTTCGTAAGCGAACTACTGAAGAGGAAGGGCTTCCGGAAGAGGAAGGAACTGAGGTCAGTGCCCCGGAAGAGAGTGGCGGGCAAACCGGGGGGGTACGCCGGATCCTGATCATTGCGGGAATCGGCGTGATCCTGATCGGCGGGTGGTACTTGGCCCAGTCGCTATTTTTCGCTCCATCACCGCCGCCTCCGAGTCCTGCCCGGCCAGTAACCCCGGCACCCCCGGCGAAGGCCCCGGCTCTGGCTGCCCCGACGAAAGAAGCGGCACCGGCCCCCGCTGCTCCAACGAAACCGCCAGCCAAGGAGGTGGCTAAGCCGGCGCCACCTGCGCCTCCCGCGAAGGCGGCGGCTCCGGCCAAGGAGGCAGCCCCACCGCAGAAGGCAGCACCGCCCGCGAAGGTTGAGGCGAAGCCAGCGGAGAAGCCCGCGCCGAAAGCAGAGCCGGCCAATTATAGCCTGCAGATGGGCGCGATGGTGATGGTGGAGAACGCAGAGGCCCTGAAACGGAAGTTGGATACCAGTGGCTTCCCGACCGTCATCCGCAAGGGGACAGCGTATGTGACGAAGCAAGTCGTCACGGTAGGAGAACCGACCGGGAAGCGTGAGGCGGAAGACCTCTCGAGGCGACTGAACGTGGACGGCTTCCCGTCGCAACTGCTGGCCGTCGGGGGCAAGTACACACCGCAGATCGGAGCCTTCTTCAACCTGGACGAGGCCATTGACCTGGCGCGGGAACTTCAGAAGAAGAACTACCCCCCGAAGATCACCTCCAAGCCAACCACCACGGTCGTGTACCAGGTGCGGCATGGGAAGTTCGACACCCGGGCTGCCGCGGTGAAGCGGGGAGAAGAACTGAAGAGCAAGGGCTTCAACTTCCTGGTCGTTCGCGAGTGACACGCTGTCTTGGTGTTCCAGACGTACGATGGACCTGCCGACCAGACCACGCACGGGGAAGGAGGTGGGGTGAGTGACCAAGGCAGACATCGCATCACTGGTGGCTGAGAAGGGCCTGACGAAGAAGCAGGCCATGGAAGCCGTCGAGGCGACCCTGGAGATCATCAAGAATGCCCTTCGCCGTGGTGAAAAGATCCAGCTGGTCGGTTTCGGATCCTTCCAGGTGAAGGCAAAGCGTGCGCGGAAGGGTCGAAACCCTCAGACCGGGTCGGAGATCACGATCAGCGCACGGAAGGTCCTGAAGTTTAAGCCCGGCAAGGCCTTGCACCAAACGGTCAACGCCGCCATCGCGACGCAGGAAAATGCCTAGACCTCCTCGGAGTCAGCCGGATCCTGCAACGGGGAACGCTCCACCGCGTGAGCGGCCGTCCCCAGCCATACCAGAGCTTCCTACAGAGGTCCCGGACCGTCTGTACTTCCGCATCGGCGAGGTTTCGGACATCACCGGCGTGCCGCCCTACGTCCTGCGGTATTGGGAGAGCGAGTTTCCCGCCCTGCAACCCCGGAAGAGCGGGGGAGGGCAGCGACTCTACCGGAAGCGGGACGTGACCATGATCCTGGAGATCAAGAGGCTGCTGTACCAGGAGCGGTACACGGTGGCCGGCGCACGGCGGCGCCTGACCGAGCGGGAGGAGCGTGCCCGACGGATGGAGGCGCGTGCCGCACTCCAGCGGTTGCGGGCCGGACTCGAGGGTATCCTCAAGCAGTTGTCTTGAACCCCCGTTGGTGACTGGGTCGTCCCCGGCAGAATGTCCTCCGTGCCCGGAAGGGGTATCCCTCTCACGAGGGAGGCGCGGCGGGAGATCACTCGACAAGCCATCCAAGACTAAGCCTGATCCGAGAAAAACTTTGAACCGCCATGACGCCAAGGCCGCCAAGGATACGATGTTCCGATCTCTCCAGCAAAGAACGGGAAAGCGCGTTCATGGGGCCTTGAGGAGTTTCGCTCGTTTCCCCCAATGAGTTGATTGGTCTTGGCGTTCTTGGCGCCTTGGCGGTTGAGAATTTCGGATTGGGGCTAACATTCGGGGCGTGGCGCAGCCTGGTAGCGCACTGGCATGGGGGGCCAGGGGTCAGCAGTTCGAATCTGCTCGCCCCGACCAATTTCCTCAACCTGGCGGATTCCCCGGTCCGCCATCGCCTGACACAGCAAGGGGAGGGACATGGGATGGGAGGAGCGTCCCCTGATCCTGGTGTCCAACGACGACGGCATCGGATCCGTGGGCCTGAAGGTGCTGGCGGAGAGTCTGAACGGATTGGGCGAGGTGGTGGTCGTGGCTCCAGACAGGGAGAGGAGCGCGGCCGGACACTCGCTGACCCTCAGCCGCCCGCTTCGCGCGTCGCACTTGGACGAGGGCTGGTACAGCGTGGACGGTACGCCCACGGACTGCATCGCCCTGGCCGTTATGGGGCTGCTGCCGAGGCGGCCGCACCTGGTGGCCGCCGGGATCAACCACGGTCCGAACATGGGCGATGACGTGACGTATTCCGGGACGGTGTCCTCCGCCATCGAGGCGACATTACAGGGGATCCCCGCCTTCGCCATGTCGGTGGCCGGCGACGGCGATTTCGACTTCCGGGCGGCCGCCAGTTTCGCGAGGCGGCTGGCGGAGGAGATCCTGCGGCGCGGCCTCCCGCGAGACACCTTGCTCAACGTGAACGTGCCCAATCTTCCTCCCGAGGCGATCCGTGGCGTTGCGGTGACTCGCCAGGGGCGCCGCGTGTACAGCGAGACGGTCGTCCGGAAGATCGATCCACGGGGCAAGGCCTATTACTGGATCGGCGGCGCCGAACCCACGTGGGAGCGGCTGGGAGAGACGGACTACGAGGCGGTGAGTGGCGGCTGGATCTCTCTGACCCCGCTGCACCTGGATCTCACCAACCACCGGGCCATTGATGAGTTGAAGGCGTGGGGCCTGTCACTCAATGGGGCCCCCCCGGGCTGAGACTCCGGAGGCATCCGACCTGCCGGACGCCCGTGGGCCTGAGGCGGACAAAATCTGGGGTCCCGTCCCGGAGGCCGGGGTGGAGAATCACATCCAACCTCTCCGGCCCTTTCGTTCCATGGCATCCCGGCTGATCTGCACGCTGAAAGAGGCTTTCCTTCGCAGCAGGGTTGTGGTATGGTCCAGAGTCGAGACGCCCATGGAGTTTGCCATCCCCAGGGAACGCATGGTCGCCGAGCAACTCGCGCGCCGAGGCATCCGGGACGCGAGGGTGCTCCAGGCCATGGGCAAGGTTCCCCGGCATCGCTTTGTGGACGAGGCGCTGGCCGGTCGGGCATATGGGGACTACCCGTTGCCCATTGGGGAACGCCAGACCATTTCCCAGCCTTATATGGTCGCCCTCATGACCGAGGCGCTGGAACTGGTCGGGCATGAACGGGTCCTGGAGATCGGCACCGGATCCGGATACCAGACCGCGATCCTGGCTGAGCTCTGCAGCAAGGTCTACTCGGTCGAGCGCATCAAGAGCCTGGCGGATCGCGCGATCCGCACCCTGGACAGCCTGGGGTACTACAACGTCCTCGTGCGGGTCGGCGACGGTTCGCTCGGCTGGCGCGAAGAGGCGCCGTTCGACGCCATCCTGGTGACCGCCGGGGCGCCGGCGATTCCGAATTCTCTGGTGGAGCAGTTGAGTCCAAAGGGCCGCTTGGTGGTTCCGGTGGGCGATGCTTACGGCCAGGTGCTGCAAAAGGGCATCCGGGAAGAGGAAGGAATGCGCTGGACGGACCTGGGTGGATGTATCTTCGTGAAGTTGATGGGCGACCAGGGGTGGCCCACCGAGTAGCGAGGGCAGGTTCAGAACTCATATCGAATGTCGGGGCGTAGCGCAGCCTGGTAGCGCACTTGGTTCGGGACCAAGGGGTCGCTGGTTCAAATCCAGTCGCCCCGACCAATTTCCTGGAGAGGCGGCCAGCGCACCGTGGGCGCCTCACCGATCATTTCTTCGCCGATGGCGGCGCCCGCGGCGTGGGGCGGGCGCCGGCAGACGCGCAGGATGGGCGATGGGAGGGCAAGCCGGGCCTGGCTTGCCTTTCGTTTTTCGCTGGATGGCGCCAGGCATCATGCAACCGGATTCATCCGCACACGCGCCGGCCCGTGAGCCGGCCTCCCTGGAGGTGCGGGTCATCGGGCGGGTGCATGGCGTGGGCTACCGGTACTTCACGCTGGAGGTCGCGCGACGGCTGGGCCTCGCGGGCTATGTGATGAACCTGCGCGACGGGGGCGTGCGTGCCTACGCGGAGGGGCCGCGGGATTCCCTGAAAGAATTCCTGCGCGCGCTCCAGCAGGGGCCAGGCGGTGCCCGCGTGCGGGAGGTGCGGCCCGTCTGGGGCGCAGCGACCGGACAGTATTCGGCCTTCACCATTCAACCCACACTGTGAACGGAGGCACACCGTGGGCGTTGACGACCTGAAGCGCAGGATCCGGGACATCCCCGATTTTCCCAAGCCAGGCATCCTCTTCCGGGACATCACGCCGCTGCTCGCCGACGGGCGGGCCTTCTGCCAGGCGATTGACTATATCGGGGAGCGATACCAGGACAAGAAAATTGACGTCGTGGTGGGGGTGGAGGCGCGGGGGTTCATCATGGGGTCGGCGCTGGCATACAAGCTCCACGCCGGCAATATCCTCATCCGCAAGTCGGGGAAACTGCCCTACAAGACCCATCGGGCGACCTATGCCCTCGAGTACGGGACCGACACGCTGGAGATCCACCAGGACGCCTTCAAGCCCGGGCAACGCGTGCTGATCGCGGATGACCTCCTGGCCACAGGCGGTACCATCTCTGCGGCGGTGGATCTGGTGAAGCAGCTCGGCGGCGAGATCGTGGAGCTGGCGTTTCTAATTGAACTCACCGCGCTGAAGGGTCGGGAAAAGTTGAAGGAGCACTCCGTCTTCTCGCTCCTGCAGTACTAGGCCGGTTTGCGGGGTGGTCCGGCGTGGCCCTGTAGTTCAGATGGATAGAACGAGGGCGTCCTAAGCCCTGCGTCGGGGGTTCGAGTCCCTCCAGGGCCACCAACAAGTTGCGGTCGAAGTCGAGGGCTCCGCGGCGGGCGGGTCTCGACGACACGTTCACGGACAGGAACGAGGTTTCTCGGTGGCGAGCGCGATCAGCAAGCAGGAGATCCGGAGAAATCCCCTCGCCGAGTGGGTGGGGGCAGCAGTGCGGTTCGTACAGGCGCACCAGGCTCCAGTTCTGACGGTCCTGGTGGTCCTGGCCATCGGCGGGGCCGTGGCTGCGGGATATTGGTGGCATCAGGAACGGCAGGAAGAGGAGGCGAGTCGCCTCCTGGCCGGAGCTTTCGCTGCAATGCGCGGCGAACAGCCCGGATCATCGGGAAATCCGGAGGAAGCCACCAAGCGCTTCCAAGCGGTGGTGCAGCAGTTTCCGAAAACCCGCAGTGCGGAGGAGGCTCTGATTGCCCTGGGAAACCTTCGCTACAGTGAAGGCAAGATCGACGAGGCGCTTCAAATATTCGATCAGTACTTGACGATATTCCGGCGGGGGCGATTCAGAGTGATGGCGGGGCTGGGCAAGGCTTATGCTCAGGAGGCCAAAGGTGATCTCCAGGGGGCGACGCAGACCCTATCCCAGCTGCTGGACCGCGAGAAGAACGATCCGTTGGCAGGGGAGGCCTATATGAGCCTGGCGCGGGCCTACGAAGGCATGAAAAAGCCCGATGATGCAATGCAGGTCTATGGGCAAGTAGTAGAGAAATACCCCCAGACCCGATGGGCGCAGTACGCTCTGCAGAGGATGAGTGCCCTCAAGACAAAATAGCCTGCCACAAGTCAAGCCTCAAGAACCCTCCCGAAATTTCCGCCGACCCCAGATAGCCGCATCTTCCAAGGATGAGGAGGCGGTTGGCGGCCCCCTAAGGCCAACGATGTCTAAACAGCAGCGGAATAGCGGACAAGAATTCTATTCTATTTTGTCAGACTTATTACCATTCTACTGATATTGCACAATCAAATGGTTGTGAAGCGAATCTGCTCTAGAATGTGAGATATTCTGCTGATATCACATCGAAGAACGCTGATGTCGGAATACGACCTCAACCTACCCGTCGTTCTCGAAGGAAGCACAAGCCAAACCAGTCTAGGCAGGTTAGCCTCACCAATGACCTAGCCGGTGCCAAGTCGAATAAGATGTGTCCAAAGCGAATGATGTGGCTCGAATGGCCCTTGGAGTCAATGTTGTTGAACCCTGGAAACGGCTCGAGCGACAAAGCGAAGCTCGTGACCTGCGAGGATGGGTAAAGTCCGGGGAGTTGCATTGGATTCTGGAATCTAGGTTCGGGTATGGAGATCAGGCGACAATCGCGACGTGAGCGAGGCTCACATGGAGGATTTAAGGACGTGCATCTGGAGGTTTCTGAGGCCGGAGTGGACGAGGTGAGCCGCTTGGTCGAGAGCGGTTGATGTGTTGGCCAGGGATGGATGCATGGTTCGGCCTGGCTTGATTTGTTTGCGTATAATTAGTCTGATAAGAGATATTATGTAAAATACCACACAAAACCAGCGAGCCAGACCAAACCGCTGTCTGAGCAGCAAAATCTCCCACGCCCCTACCGCCGATAAGGGCCAAGGGCCTGATCGCCTCCTGCTGGATCCCCGTGTCAACCATTCTGGCCACCGGTCTGGCCACCGGCACCCGAGATATGTACTTCACCCAGCCGGACTCCCGGTGAATGCCTTCCTGATCCTGCAAGCTCTTCGTGTTGATGGCAGGTCCGGATTGTAGGTCACCGGCGCGGTTGCACGGATTTCAGATTCCTTTGCTCCCGTGTACTTCTCGAATATCGCAAAATCTTCAGGATTCAGGTAAGTTTTCGGCTGTAAGTCACTAGCGCCCTTTATCAATGCGACCATGACATTCTTCGCAATTGACGGTCGCTCCCGCATGAATCTTCCTGAATACATGAAGTATATCGCTCAACCTCCTGGATCTATGTCCTTTGCTAGAATTTTAGCTGAACCGGATTTCAGCGCCATTGTCGCGAACGAACTCCCAACCAGCGCTGCATCCACGGCGCCCTTCTCCAGCGCAAGCGGGAGGTCTGCGTTCGCGAGGTTAACGATCTCGAGGTCCTTCGCTGCCAACCCGGCCGTGCGGACCGCCTTTACCACAAAGAATGCCCCGGCAGATCCCTCGCCTCCGGCCACACCAACCTTTCTCCCCTTCAGCTCGCCCACGTTCCGTACTTCCCTTTTGTCCCACAGCGCCTTTCGGACCAGGATGTAGACCGGGCCCTCTCAAAGCGGCTGCTCTGCCGCCGTGGCGACGATTTTCAGGTCCATCTGGCGATCGAATGCGTTGAATGCCCCGGCGGACATCCCAACGGCGACGAGGATGATCTTGGACATTTCCCCGATGCCGAAGATCAGCATGACCAAGGGGAGGATCGCGATCTTGGGCAATGCGTACACCGCCGAGACGATCGGATCCAAGATGGCTCGCAACGTCCGGGACATTCCCATGAGCAAGCCTACCACCACGCCCGGCAGTGCCCCGAGAAGGAAACCCTAGAAGATGCGCCACAGGCTGATCCCCACGTGGCGCCAGAGATCTCCGGTCCGGAGCAAGGACCAGAACGCCCCTCCAACCTCCGACGGTGCAGGAAAGAAGCGCGGGTCCAGTACGCGGATGCGGACCAGGATCTCCCAGACCAGCAGCAGGACAAGAGGGGCGACCACGGACACGACCTGATCGCGACGCCTGGGATTCACTGCCCCTCTCCTGCCCGGACGACCTCGTCCCGCAGCCGCTCCCAGATCCGGTATGAGAGATCCGCGAATTGCGGGAGACTCTTCACCTTGAGCGAGCGCGGCCGTGGGAATGGTACCTCGAAGACCGCGGCGATCCGGCCGGGCTGCGGGGTCATGAGGAGCACGCGATCGCCCAGAAGGATCGCCTCTTCGATGCTGTGGGTAATGCAGCCCGAAGGCCACGTTCCGCAACACGGTCTTCCAGGGGAACAAGGCGTGCTCTTGGAACACTATGGCACAGGCTGGGCCGTCTGCGCCCGAGCGGATCTGAATCAGTGCCATGCCCGGGTCGGCGGGGTCAGCCCCGCCAGGATGCGGAGGAGCGTGGACTTCCCGCAACCGGAGGGGCCCACCAGGCAGCAGAACTCCCCTTCCGGGACCTCCAGCTCGACGTCCCGCAGGACTTCCAGTGCACCCTGTCGGGCGAGGAAGGTCTTTCCGACACCCTTGCAGAGGATCTTCATCATGCGGTCGTGAGTTCCTGCCGAGAAGAATAACTTGGGAAGGTGTCAGCATACCACGGAAAGGGGAGGATTGTCCGCAGGTGGTCGTTTTTGCGAACGAACCGGCCATGCGACGGGTGGGGGTGTCCGGTCGTGGTCCGTTTCATACCAGAAGCCCCCGGACGGCATCGCGAGAACGGGACACCTGCAAGGATCCTGGGAGGGAAACACCCCTGCCGCACGAGGGCGATAGGCGGCTCAGTGCCTCCCGGCGCCAAGCAGCCTGTAACGCGAGAGTTGGACTGTCGTGTGCTCCTCCAGCATTCAGGACTTGACCTGGAGATTGTTTTCGCTAAGAATACCTCCATTGTTCCGATCTTCTCAAGCACCAGGCAGCCGAATTCCTCGTCGGCCACGGAGGTGCGACCCGCATGGCGCCGCCCCGCGCCCCAGGGGTGGCCCGCGCGCAGCCGCAGGCCATCCCCCATCCCCCTGTCGTCGCCGACCCGGCAGCCCAGGAGGGCTTCAAGTGGCTCCTCAGGTTCTGCCTCGCCTACGGCTTCATCATGCTGGTCTTCCTGAACTACGCGGCGGTGCTGCCTTTGGTCCAGAAGGAGTGGGGGCTCAGCAACAGCGGCGCCGGCATGATTTTCTCCGCTTATCAGTTGGGCTACATCTTCTCCGCCACCCTGCTCACGTACCTCACCGACCGCATCCGGGCCCGCACCATCTTCCTGTTCTCTGCCTCCTGGTCGGTGGTGGCGAATCTCCTTTTCGCACTCCTCGCGGTGGATCAGACCTCGGCCATCATTTACCGCGCCCTGGCCGGCCTGGGGATGGGTGGCACTTACATGCCGGGCTTGAAGCTGGTCGCCGACCGGTTCCCCAGCACCCAGCGCGGACGGGCCGTGGGCTATTTCACCAGCGCCTTCGTCTTCGGGGCGGCGGCCTCCACCCTCCTCAGTGGCATCGTCGGGAGCATGGCGGGCTGGCGCTTTGCCATCGTCACCACCGCGGTGGGCACCCTGGTCGGCACCCTGCTCTGCCTTACCCTGCTCCAGGACGATCGGGGCGTGGCCGCTGGGGACGCCGCAAAGCGGCTCCGCCTGGAGGTGCTCCGCGACAAGCCGGCGCTCCTCATGATCCTGGCCTATGCGGCGCACATGTGGGAGCAGTACGGGATGCGCGCCTGGATGGCGGCCTTCCTCACCGCCAGCTTCATGGGGGCGGGATACGGGAAAGCCGAGGCCGCGGGGTTCGGCGCCGGGCTGACGGCCGTGATCGTGGCGGCGGGCGGCTTCTCCACCTGCCTTGCGGGGATTCTGTCGGACCGGATGGGCCGGGCCCGGACCGCCTCGAGCATCATGCTGGTGAGCGCCGCTTTCTCCCTGGGATTCGGCTGGCTCCTGGGCTTCTCGCCGATCGTGGTCGTGCTGATAGGGATCGCCTACAGCTTCTTCGTCGTGGCGGAGACCCCGGTCCTGTCCACCGGCCTCACGGAGCTGGCCCCGCCGCATGCCGTGGGCGCGGCTATGGGGTTCCAGACGTTGATCGGGTTCCTGGCGGCGACGGCCTCCCCCACCGTCTTTGGGTGGGTGCTGGACTGGACAACCCCGCCCCAGGTCAACGTGCCGGTGCGCTGGGGATGGGCGTTCGGGATGCTGGGCCTGGGGGCGCTGGTGGGGCCCATTGCCTTGACTATCGTCCGGCGCCTCCCGGGCAGCGAGAGGATGGCGGCCGGGAAGGGCTGAGGGGGCCGGAGCTCGGATGGATCAGGAGGCAGAGGGGGTGATGAAGGTGACACGGATGCGTTGCATGGTCGCAGTCGTCCTGTTGATTGCCCTGGCCGGATTCTGCCTGGCCTTCCGCAACCGGGAGGTTGACCGGGTGTACCAGGTGGGTATCATGATCACCGACGACACCTACCTCACCCCGGTCGAAGGGTTCAAGCAGGCCATGAAGGAACTGGGTTACGTGGAGGGGCAGCACATCGCCTACCACCTCCGGAACGCCAAGCTGGACCGCGAGGCCCTGCGCCGCTTCGCGGATGAATTCGTCAAGCAGAAGGTGGACCTGATCTTCACGGCCACGTATGTGGGGGCCTCTCTGGCCAAGGAGGCGACGGCGGCCGCCGGGATCCCGGTGGTCTTCGGGCCGGCCGGGGATCCGGTGGAGACGGGCCTCGTGCAGAGCATCGCCGCCTCGGGCAACAACCTCACTGGGGTGAGCACGCTCAGCCTGGAGCTGACCGCCAAGCGCCTGGAGATGCTCACCCGCCTCGTCCCCAAGGCGCGCCGCGTGGCCGTGGTGTTCAACCCGGAGGATCGGTTCTCCCAGGAGGTCGTGAAGCTCACCTACCGCTCCGCCGAGCGGCTCAACCTCACCCTCGTGGAATGTCACGGCCGGAATGCCGGCGAGATCCGCCAAAGCCTGGAGGGCCTGCGGCGGGATCAGGTGGATGCCGTCTTCGCCATTCCCGACGTGCTGGTCAACAACCAGGTGGCCACCCTCTCCGCCATCGCCCGCGAGCGGAAGCTTCCCTACATCGTCCACATCGGCAGCCTGGTGGAGCGCGGCGCGCTGGCGAGCTACGGCATCAACACCTTTCAGATCGGGCGGCAGGCCGCCCGGCTGGCCGACAAAATCCTGAACGGCACCCGGCCTGCCGAGATCCCGATCGAAACCCCCCGGAAGCTGGAGCTGGTGATCAACCTGCGGGTGGCCAAGGAGATTGGCCTGGCCATCCCAAATCAGCTCCTGCGAGAGGCCGATGTCATCCTCCGATAGCCCGCCCCCGGTGGCGGCGCACGCTCAATCCGGCGGAGGGCTGTGGTCCACCCTGACCCGGCCTTGGTGGCAGCGGATCACCTTCCGCCTCACCCTCCTGGTGCTGGCGGTCTCCATCCTCCCGCCGCTCACCCTGGGCGTCCTGGCCATGCGCTCGGCGCGGGTGGCCCAGGAGAGCGAGGTCCGGGAGCGGAACGCCGCGGTCGCGAGCTGGGGCGTGGACAAGGTAGAGTCCTACCTCGGGAACATCGTGGAGAACATGCGGCTCCTCGTCGAGTTGGGCGATCTCCAGGCCATCGAGCCGGTCGCGGCCAAACCCCTCCTGTCCTACTTCCTCAGCTTCATGGACGACGTGAAGGAGGTCAGCCTCATCGACGCCCGAGGCCAAGAGCGGGTCCGGCTGGCTGAGAGCATGCTGGTGACGCCGCGCGACCTGACGAGCCAGGCCGGGTCGCCCAAGTTCCAGATCTCCCTCAGCGGCGAGACGTACATCGGCCCCGTCCGCACCTCGGAGTTCTCGGAGCCGTTTTTGAGCGTCGCGGTGCCGATCCGCAGCCTCACCGAGGACCGGGTCGTCGGCGTACTGGCGGCGGAAGTCAACCTCAAGCGCTTGTGGGACGAGGTCCTGTCCTTCAGGGTCGGTCAGGGCGGGTACCTCTACCTGGTGAACGGGGAGGGGCAGCTCTTCGCCCATCCCGACTTCAGCCTCGTGCTGGCCCGGCGGGATCTTTCCAGGGTGGGCGCGGTGCAGCGCTTCCTGAAGGGTGAGGACGATCATACGGCCCGGGTCAGCCTGGAGTACACGAACTACCAGGGGGCGCAGGTCCTCGGCGTCTTCGCGCGAAGCCCCAAGCTCGGCTGGGGGGTGGTCGTCGAGCAGCCAACGGCCGAGGCCTTCGCCAACGTGAACCGGATGAAGATCGAGACCACGGTGATACTGGTCAACACGATGGTGGTCACGCTGGTCCTCGCCATCATGTGTGCCCGAGCCCTCACCCGGCCGCTGGCCGACCTGGCCCAGGGGGCGCGGCTGCTGGGCGCGGGCGACTTCGGGCACCGCATCCCCGTCCGTTACCAGGACGAAATCGCCGAGGTCGCGGAGCGGTTCAACGCCATGGCCGACCAGCTCCAGGAGGGGTTCCAGCGTCTCCGGACCCTGCTCGAGACCAGCAGCATGACCTCCTCCTCCCTGGAGCTGGAGAAGGTTCTCACGACAGCACTGGAGCAGATGGACCTTCTCGCCGGTCGGGCGCAATCCGGGATCGTCCTCGTGGAGGAGGCGCTCGGAAGCGGGCCGCCCCTCCGCGTCACGGTCCGGACCGTGGGGACGGACGGTGGCGCCCGCCCGCTAGCTCTCACTCCGGAGGAGTATCCCCACGTGTGGCGGGCGCTGGCGGCGGCGGGGACCCTCTCGGTGGACGACGTGGCCGAGGCCGCGGGGCCCGGGGAGCGCGGGCTCTGGATGACGCAGGGCCTGGGGGCGGTCGTCCTGCTCCCGCTGCTGTCGAAGGGTCAGAGCTTGGGCGTCCTGTGGATGGGCCAGACCGCCCCCGGTCCCTTCGCCGGCGACGAGGTGGCCCTGGGGCAGACCATGGCCAACCACGTGGCCATCGCCATCGACAACGCCCGGCTCTTCGAGGCCACCGAGCGAGCGGCCCGTGAGACCCGGAGCCTCTATGAGGTCGCTCACACGCTCACAACCTCGCTGGATCCCGTAGAGGTCCTCAACCTGATTTCGATGAAGACCACGGAGCTTCTGGGCACCCCTCATGCCCAGGTGGTCCTCTGGGACGAGGACACCAGGACCCTCCATCTGGGTGCGGCCCACGGGACCCAGGCCGAAAAGGTCAAGAGTCAGGAGTTTCGCCTGGGCGAGGGCGTGAATGGGACCGTGGCAGAGACCCGGGCGCCCCTCATCGTGAACGATTACCAGGCCTACCCCAAACGGGTCCCCGGGATGACCGAACTGGTCGCGGTGATCGGGGTGCCACTGCTGTATCGTGGCCGGCTCCTCGGCATCCTTAGTTCGCATGCGACGAGGCCGGGCTGGGCCTTCACCGAGAACCATCTTGCCCTTCTCACCAGTTTTGCGGACCAGGCCGCCATCGCCATCGACAACGCCCGGCTCTACGATGCCCTGCGGCGCACCTCGGAGGAGCTGGAGTCGAGGGTGGAGGCGCGGACCCAGGAGCTCCGTGACGCTCACGAGGAGTTGGTGCGGCGGGAACGCCTGGCCCTCGTCGGCCAGCTCGCGGGGGGCGTGGGTCATGAGCTCCGCAATCCCCTCGGCGCCATCGGGAACGCCGTCTACTACCTGCGGATGCGGCTGGCCGGCGGCGACGACGCCAAGGTGCAAAAGCACCTGACGATTCTGGAAAACGAGGTCCGCCGTGCCAACAAGATCGTCACCGATCTCCTGGACTTTTCGCGGATGAAGCAGCCCAGCCGGACGCCGGCACAGCTCAACGCCGTGATCCAGGACATCCTCTCGCGGCAGCCGCTGGCTCCCTCCGTGACGCTGGAGCTGGACTTGGCCGACCCGCTGCCGCCTGTCCTTGTGGACACCGACCAGGTGGGCCAGGTGCTCCTGAACATGGTCATCAACGCGGTCGAGGCCATGCCCGACGGGGGGACCCTCACCATCCGCACCCAGCAGACAGACGAGGCGGTGATCGCCCGTGTGACCGACACCGGCGTCGGGATCCCCCCCGAGAACCTGGAGAAGATCTTCCAGCCCCTCTTCAGCACCAAGACCAAGGGAATCGGGCTCGGCCTGGCCGTCTCGCGTCGCCTGACCGAGGCCAACGGGGGCACGCTCAGCGTGGAGAGCCGGATGGGACATGGCTCCACCTTCACCGCAACCTTCCCGGTGGACGGGCAGGGGGTGGGTGCGCATGGCTGAGCCGCTGCGCGTCCTCATCGTGGATGACGATGCGGGGATGGCCGAGACGTTCGGGGACATCCTGGAGGCCAAAGGCTACCATGTGCAGATCGCCGCCGACGGCCCCCAGGCCCTGACTTGCTTCCAGGGTCAGGCCTCCGACGTCCTCTTCCTCGACATCAAGATGCCGGGGATGAACGGTGTCGAGGTCCTGCAGCGCATCAAGCGCCTCTGCCCGGGGACGCAGGCTGTCATGATGACTGCCTACGCCCTGCCCGACCTCATCGCCGAGGCAGAGCGGGAAGGAGCCCTCACGGTCCTGACCAAACCCCTCCCCCTGGACCGGGTCCTCCACTTCCTGGGGGAGCTGGCGTCGACCCGGCCCGTCCTGATCGTGGAGGATGACGCCGCCTTCCGCGATGGCCTCCAGGACATCCTGGAGGCGCACGGCCACACGGTGGTCTATGCCGCGGACGCCCCGGGCGCGGTGGAGGTCGTCCGGCGGTTCCGCCCTGACGTGGTGCTCCTCGATCTCAAGCTGCCCCGCACCGACGGCTACCAGGTGTTGCGCGAGATCCGGTCCCTCGACCCGACCACCGCGGTCCTGCTCATGACCGGATACGGAAAGGAACTGCAGACCCTCGTGGAACAGAGCCTTCAGGCCGGCGCCCTGCTGTGCCTTCACAAACCCTTCGACCCCCGGGATCTCCTGCGGTACGTGGCCGGCCTCCGGGCCCAGCGCGCTGCGGGGCAGCTCCTTGGACCCGAGCCCGATGCCGACCGACACCATCCTCGTGGTTGACGACGACCAGTCGAGCTGTGAGACCCTAGAGGACATCCTTGAGCTCCAGGGGTACAGCGTCCTCATCGCCCAGACCGGCGAGGCCGCCGAGGGCCTTGTCCGTTCCGCACCCGTCAACGCCGTTCTCCTAGACCTTCGCCTCCCGGACCGGAGCGGCATGGATGTCCTCCGTTTCGTGAAGGAGTCCTCGCCGGAGACCGAGGTCCTCATGGTCTCGGGGTACGCCACGCTGACATCCGCCATCGAGGCGATGCGCTACGGGGCCTTCGGCTACGTCCAGAAGCCGGTGAACGTCGAGGAGGTGCTCTCGGGGTTGAAGCACGCCCTGGAGCGGCAGCGGCTGACCCGCGAACTGCGCCAGGCGAACGCGGAGAACCTGGAGCGGCTTCAGGAGCTGGAGCTTCTCCTGGAGACCGCGCGCGTCGTCTCGTCACGGCTGGAGTTGGCCGAGGTCCTCCAGCTCCTGGCGAGACAGATGGTGGATCGGCTGCAGGTGACGCTGTGTCACATCTCGGTCCTCGATGAGAACCGGTCCCGCCTCATGATCCGCGCGACCTTCCCCGTCCGGGACGTTCCCTGGGAGCAGGGGGTCGGCTCCCAAATCAGCCTGGCGCTGGTGCCGACGTACCGGCGCGTGGTGGAGAACCGGGAGGTCCTGCTCTTCCGCTCCGAGGACCCGAGCTGGCCTCCGGAGGACGCGGTCGGCCTCATCCCGGCGCGGGAGGCGAACTCCGCCTTGCTCGTCCCCATGGTGGTCAAGGAGCGAATCGTAGGGGTGGTGACCGTCCTGGAGGCCCGCCAGTGGAAGCGGAGCCCCTTCACCCAGGAGAAGGTGAACCTCTGCAAGGCCATGGCGAGCGGCGCCGCCATCGCCATTGAGAACGCCCTCTTGTTTGAAGATCGCGAGCAGGCCCACCTGGCCACCCTGGTCGCCCTGGTGTCTGTCCTGGATGCCCGCGAGCGGGAGACGCGGGCCCACTCAGTGCGCGTGCGGGAATACACCCTGACCCTGGCCAGGGCGATGAGGGTCCCAGAGGCAGATCTTCGGCCGCTCGCCGCCGGCGCCCTGCTGCACGACATCGGCAAGATCGGCGTCCGGGACTCCATCCTCCTCAAACCCGGTGTGCTCACCGAGGAAGAGTGGGCCGCCATGCGCAAGCACCCGCGGATCGGCTCCGAGATCCTGAAATCCCTCACGCACCTGAAAAGCGCACGGGAGATCGTTGTCGCCCACCAGGAGCGGTGGGATGGCACCGGCTATCCGGCCGGCCTCGCGGGCACCGCGATCCCCCTGGGGGCCAGGATCTTCGCCGTGGCGGATGCCCTGGATGCCATGACCTCCGATCGCCCGTACCGTGCCAAGACGGGCTTCCAGGAGGCCCAGGTTGAGATCAGCCGCTGCGCCGGGGCCCAGTTCGACCCGGAGGTCGTCAAGGCCTTCTTCGGCGTTCCGATCGATGTCTGGGAGGAGATCCGGTGGCGGGCACAGGACGCATGAGGCGGGCGCACGGCCCGAGTCGTTGCGGGGTCCTCAGCGGTCAGACGGTATGGGGGGGGTTCTCGGTCGGGAAGAATGGGAAGGGGGCCGCTGCTTGCCAACGGGCATGCCGTCGGACCCGGAGGGTCCGGGGCGGCTCACGGCGGGTTCCAGAAGCGCAGCCACCCCCGTCCCCGCCGGTCTTCTCTCCGGCGGTCCGCCTGGCGATGCTCGCCCCCGTCCGGGCTATCGCCTTTCCCGTGCCGCCGATCCATCTCCGAGCGCTGCTCCGCCTTCCGGCGTTCGGTCCATGGTTCGCCTCCGAGTAGCCGTAGCAACCCCGTCGTGAGCCAGCGCATCATCGCGGGACCTCCAAGGCAGTCAGCGAAGACCCTCCCGTGGCTGCACTGTCCAGCGCGGACCGCGAGGGGCGGATGCTCCTCGTGCCAGCACCTTCCGCGACGGCTTCCCTCGTTTCCCGCCCGCGGGATTCTACCGCAGATATGCCCGGGATTGTGAGAGAAAAAAACCACCGTCTCCGGAGCGTACCGTATGGTGAGGTGGGTGGATGACCTGGCGGCCGTGCGCGGATACTCGCGCGCCCAGCGAGAGAAGGTCGCGAGGTTCGGTGGCAAAAAGGCAACGCGAATACCGAGAGGCGCGCAGAGAGAGGATGCGATACTCGGAGGGAGTGGGTGGCGGCGGGTGGACTCGAACCACCGACATAGGGCTTATGAGACCCCCGCTCTGCCAACTGAGCTACGCCGCCACAGGACGGAGAGACATGAGGCTGTGCTCGCGGAAATCACCGCGCACGCTAGGCCGCATGATAGAAAAGCGCCGGGACGGTGTCAAGGCCGCAGCAGATGTTCCAGGCGAGCGGGAAGGCCGCGGCTGGGGCACAGCGCGCTCCATGGGTGTGCTCCGCTCACGGTTTCGACGGCGCCTTCGGTCCTTCCAGCCGTCGCTGTTGCTCGTATCCTTGCCGCTCGATGTCCTTTGGTTCGTAATACTTGGGATAGTACGTTCTGAGCTGGTCAATCCACCAGTCAAACCCGTATGCGGCGACGGCGATTATCGCGAATCCGATCAGCACGATCAGCCCCCGGCGCAAGCGTTGTCGCCACCGAAGCCGGCGAAAAGGCCGCGAGTGGATTCCCCGCCGCCCCAGGGGGACCTGGAAGCGCACGCCGTGCAGGATCTCCGATGCTCCCTGGGGCAGGCTCCAGCACACGCTGCCGAGCCGTGAGGGACTCCCCTCCAGGGCCACACTCACCAGGCTGCCCTCGGGCAACGCCGTCGGGAGACGCAATCGCGCACCCTCGAGGCTCGCGTTCACGGCCACGCCTTGCAACACGACGCTCTCACGGCCGGGCGTGTGCACCGTGACGACCACTGGCAGATTCGTGCTCCACCGGAGGGCACGCGCCGGGTGGGTGGGAAAGGTCGCATCGCTGCCGTATCGCCGACGCCTGGGATCCCTCAGGGCAATCTTGTAGAACCGCGCCTGGCACTGCCCACAGCGGAAGGGAAGGATGCCGATCCACGTGAGAGGTCCCCGCTCTAGGACTCCCCGCCGATGGGACGAGCGGACGTCAAATGCCTGGCATACGGGACAGCTCAGCATCTCCTCCTTGTCCACGTGTCGTTCGGCACGCTGTTCCCCCAGTCCGCACCCGAGTGGTGAAGGCCCCTTGCTGAACGGGATCGGTGCCTTCCCCCTCCGGAGCTTTGATCTCCGCCCTCCCCTGCGCGCCGCGGGAGGCCACGAGGACCAGCGTCTACCTGCCCCATTCGCCGTTCGATGCGTTTCACGATCGAGCGACGATCGGCGGTTTCGCGGGTCACGTACCCTGCTTTACGTTACTCGACCCATCGCCGATGGCCGGAACGGCGCTGGGGAAAGTACCACGGGCCTCATGGGCGCACAAGCAAAAGCGCCACCCCATCCGAGAGGTGGAGGCACCTCCCCAGCCGCGGGATGCTTCAGCCACGCCGCAGGCACCCGACAGGACCTACAACACAAAGGCCCCGACCGGGCTCTGGCCAGGGCCTGCATCGGAAGTCCCGGCTTCCGGGGCTTCGAGCGTGAACCGGCGACCCCTGGGCTACTCTCGCAGCAGGCCCATGCGCACCTCCGGCAATTCCGTGTACCAGAGCAACAAGGCGGAGAGCCCCATCGCCACAAATGTCAGGAGGATATACGGAACGTTGGCCACTGTGGCGCCGCCGACCGTCTTCGTCGCGTGCGGCCACAGCATCATGAGGCGGCTGATGATGTTGAAGCCCTGCGAGAAGGACATGAGATACCAGGGCCACAACTGGCTGCTGCGCCGGACGATCAGCTCAAAATCCGCCAGGAGCACCAGGGCGGCCAGCAGGACCGGCAGCCACCATTCTTGGGTGTTGGGTGAGAAGGACTCCGGCGGAAACAGGACGAGCGGGATCAACTGCAGGATGAGCACTGAAATGATAACTTTCCGGCTTGTGATGGTCCCGCGTGGCATGCTATGCTCCCCAGGAGTCAGGGTCCGTGGCCTCCCGCGCACGTGACTCCCTTTCCGCGCGGCGGGCGGCCCGTGTCGTATTCCATTGCCCTACCCGCATTGTTATAAGTTGTTCGTTGGCCACCGTCAAGCCCCTTGACATTTGAGCCAGCCTTGGTTATTAGGAGCAGATGTTCCAATTTGGCCGACAGGGTCTCCCGTACCCTTCCGGGCGCTCCCCTGGCCGAGCCGCAGGAGCCCCGGTACCCATACCAGAGCGGTTCGTAGACGACCTCCAAGTCGTGTGTTTATCTGTCCGCCGACTCAAGAAAGGAGGGATTGTGCCCACGACCATCGGCAGAACGGGCTGAACAGGGATCGGGCCTCCCGTGTTCAACCGGCTACTGCGGCCGACCAGGCTCAGTAGGATTCGACTGGGAACCTTATGCGAAGGAGAGGTTTGATGCGCGCGCTCAAGATGGCAGGTGTGTTGGTGTTGGCAGTGATCTTGCTCTCGGCTTGCGGCACCAAGGAGGAAACGATCAAGGTCGCGATCCTGGCTCCCCTTTCCGGCCCGGTGCCCACCTTCGGGGTCATGACGCGCGATGGCGCGTTGCTGGCGATTGAAGAGTGGAACGCCAAGGGCGGCGTTCTGGGGAAGAAGATCGTCCCCGTCGTGGAGGACAGCCAGTGCACGCCGGATCCCGCGGTCAATGCCGCGAACAAGGTGATTGACCAGGACAAGGTCCACTACATCGTCGGTGAGGTGTGCTCGAAGGCGTCCATCCCGGTGTCCGAGATTGCCAACAGCAAGAAGGTCATCCAGATCAGCCCGACCTCAACCAACCCGGACGTCACGGTCGGCAGGGACGGGAAGGCGAAGGACTACATCTTCCGCGCCTGCTTCATCGACCCGTTCCAGGGGACGGTCGGCGCCAAGTTCGCCCTGGGCACGCTCAAGGCCAAGACAGCATTCATCATGCTCGATCAGGCCAATGACTACGTCAAGGGCCTGGCCGAGTTCTTCGAGAAGGCCTTCACGGCCGAGGGCGGCAAGATCGTCGGCAAAGAGACATACACGGCGAAGGACACCGACTTCTCCGCCATCCTGGCCAAGGTCGCTGCCGCAAAGCCGGATATCGTCTACCTGCCCGACTACTACAACATCGTCAACCTGGTGACCAAGCAGGCGAAGGAGAAGGGCATCAGGGCCCCGTTCATAGGCGGTGACGGCTGGGATTCCTCCGACATGGACCTCAAGGCGGCCGACGGCGGCTATTTCACCAACCATTACTCGCCCCAGGACACGCGCCCGGAGGTTCAGAACCTGGTCAAGGCCTTCGGCGCGAAGTACAAGGACGACAAGGGCCAGCCCAAGGTTCCGGATGCCCTGGCCGCCCTGGCGTATGACGCCACCAACCTGCTGCTGCAGGGCATCAAGGAGGCCGGTGCGGACGACACGACCAAGGTGAAGGACGCCCTGGCCAAGATCAGCTTCAACGCCGTCTCCGGCAAGATCACCTTCGATGCCAACCACAACCCGGTCAAGTCGGCCACGATCCTGGCCATCAAGGATGGCAAGGTGGCATTCAATTCCGTGGTGAATCCGTAAAGACTGCAACAGCGGCAACGGCTCGCCGTGGAGGGCGACCTCGGTCGCCCTCCACGTGTTCGATCCCGCCACCCTCCATCTCGAGGTCATGCGTTGATGCCACAGGCGACCGCCTCACCGACCCCCTCCCTTGCGGCGCGCAGACCCGGAGCGCGCATGGCCTGGATCGGGCAGGGATTCCTGCTGCTCCTGGCCGCCGTGGCGGTCTTCATCCTGGGGCGCGATCTGATTCGCGACCCGCGTCTCTTCATCCAGATCGTCATCAGCGGCCTCCAGTTGGGCTTTGTCTACGCACTCATCGCGCTGGGCTATACCATGGTGTACGGCATCGTCAAGTTGATCAACTTTGCCCATGGCGATGTCTTCATGGTCGGCTCGTTCGTCAGCTTCTACGCGGTGACACGCTTTCAGCTTCACGTGTGGCCGTCGATGATCTTTCCTACCCTGCCGCGCGGCGTGGTGGTCGTCATCGGCTCCTTGACGGTGATGCTGCTCTCGATGGTCACGTGCGTGGCGATGGCCGTCACCATCGAGCGGGTCGCCTACAAGCCGCTGCGAGACGCGCCGCGCATCGCCGCGCTGATCACCGCCATCGGCGTATCGTTCTTCCTGGAATTCTTCGGGGCGCTGAATTTCGTCTTCTCTCCCCGCTTCATCCCGTACCAGCGGCCGTTCGAGGTCGTCACCTGGTACTTCAACGACGGGTTCCACGCGCTCACCGAGGCCAAGGCGCCACCGGAGGGGAGCATCACGTTCTCCAACATCTTCGTCATCATCGTCGCGGCGTCGGTGCTGACGCAAGTGGTGCTCCAATTCCTGGTGCGCCGTACCAAGATCGGGAAGGCCATGCGCGCCACCTCGTTCGACAAGCCGACCGCCCGATTGATGGGGATCAACGTGGACCGGGTCATCTCGTTCACGTTCGCGGTAGGGGCGGCATTTGCAGGGCTGGGGGGCGTGCTGTATGCCATAGCCTACCCCTCCATCTGGTCGCAGCTGGGCATCCTCCCCGGCCTCAAGGCGTTCGTGGCGGCGGTGCTGGGCGGCATCGGCAGCATCCCCGGGGCCTTTGTCGGCGCCCTGATCATGGGTGAGGTCGAGGCCCTCACCATGGGATACATCTCGACCCCTATGCGTGATGCCGTTGCGTTCACCGTCCTGATCATCGTCCTGTTGGTTCGGCCGACCGGCATCTTCGGCGAGCCAGAGAAGGAAAAGGCCTAGGGGCCGCTGATGGAATTCGACCTCAGCTTCCTGATCATCTCCGTGCTCAAGATCACAGCCGTGCTGGCCTGGATCTACGGGCTGCTCTGGGTCCTGGGGCACGCGTCGCGCGCGATGAAGGCCGTGGGAGTCGTACTGGCCTTCGCCGTCATCCAACTGGCCCTCTCCGTCCAGATCGGTGACTCTGCCATCTTCAACGACTTCGACCAGGGCCTCCTGTTCCAGGCGTGTGCCATGGCGATGGTGTCGTTGGGTCTCAACCTGATCTACGGGTTCAACGGGCAGTTCAGCCTGGGCCAGTGGGGCTTCTACGGCATCGGTGCCTACGCGGCTGCGGACGTCACGTATCGCTGGACCGGTGAGGACGCGCAGGGCCTGCTGGTCCTCGGCATCGGCGTCCTCCTCGGCGGGTTGACCATCTGGGGCGTCAACCAATTCCTGCGGCGGTACGCGGGGATGCCGGTGCTGTCAGCCTTCACGCTTTATCTCATGGGCAGCATCGCCGCCTGGTCAATCGCCGTGTGGCTGGGTGGCGCCCTCAACGGCCTACTGGCCCCGCTGTTTGGGACCAAAGACGCACCGGGGCTCCTGAGCAGCGGTCCGGCGCTGCAGGTGGTGTTCTTCCTGGCCGTCCTCTTCGCGGGCGTCTTCGCCGCAGAAATCAGTTTCCTGTTTGGCCTCCCCGTACTGACCCTGGGCAGCGATTACTTCGGCATCGCCACGCTGGGGTTCACCATCGTCGTCAACACGCTGATGGTCAACTCGGATACCATCCTGCCCTTCCCGGAGATGAAGGGTGGGCGCGGAATGATCGGCATCCCCAAGCTGACGACCTGGTTCTGGGCCTTCCTGTTCCTGGTGCTGGTCATCGTCATCATGCGCAACCTGATCCATTCCAGCACCGGCCGCGCGATCACGTCGGTGCGTGAGGACGAAACCGCGGCCAAGGCCATGGGCATCGACGTGGCCGCCAACAAGCTGCTGGCGTTCGTGATCGGCAGCTTCTTCGCCGGGATCGGCGGGGGGGTATACGCCCACTTCATCGGTTTCCTCAGCCCGGGGACCTTCGACTTCCTGGTGGGGTTCAATCCGCTCATCATCGTCGTTTTCGGCGGGCTGGGCAGCATGAGCGGAACCATTGCGGCGTCCTTCGGCTGGATCTTCTTCCTGGAGGGGCTGCTCCGGGTCATCCTGGGCCAGATGGGGACCGAGGCGCCCACCTGGCGCTTCGTCCTCTACCCCATCGCTCTCCTCCTGTTGATGCTGGTGCGGCCGCAGGGATTGCTGGGGAGGGCGGAGTGGGGTTTCTTGCGCGCCCCGGAGGTGCAGCCACGGGCACACGATGAGCCGCGCCCCACCCCGGTGCCGGCGAGCAAGTAGTCGCGGGAACCGACGATGACGCCAATCCCGACGAGCGATTCCGAGAATCCCACCCTCCAGATCCGAGGCCTGACCAAGTTCTTCGGTGGCTTGCGCGCGGTCAGCGACTTCGACCTGACGGTGAGGCGCGGCGAACTGGCGGGCCTCATCGGCCCGAACGGCGCGGGCAAGACTACCGTGTTCAACATGATCAGCGGCCTGTACCTGCCCTCCCACGGCGAGATCTTCTTCCAAGGGGAGAGCACCGTCGGGATGGAGCCGTTCGAGATCACGCAATTGGGCATCGGCCGGACCTTCCAGAATATCCGGCTGTTCCCCAACCTGACGGTGCTCGACAACGTCCGCATCGCCTACCACCCGCACGCGGGCTACGGGATGTTCGACGCCGTGCTGCGAAACAGGAAGTTCGACACGAAGGAGCGCGAGCTGACCGAGCGCGCGCAGGATTTCCTGGCCATCTTCAAGCTGGAAAAGATTCAGCACGAACTGGCCAAGAACCTGCCCTACGGCCAGCAGCGCCGCGTGGAGATCGCCCGCGCGTTGGCTTCCACGCCCCGCCTGCTGCTCCTGGACGAGCCGGCGGCCGGGATGAATCCCGCCGAGATCGTCACGCTGATGGAACTCATCCACTTCATCCGGGACCGGTTCGACCTGACCATCCTGCTGATCGAGCACCAGATGCGCGTAGTGATGGGCATCTGCGAGCACATCACGGTGATGGACTTCGGCGAGGTGATCGCGCGCGGCACGCCGCGGGAGATTCAGGACGACGTCCGGTGCATCGAGGCCTACCTGGGCAAGGAGGCGGCCGGTGTTGCTTGATGTCCGCGACCTCAACGTCTATTACGGGGCGATCCATGCGTTGCAGGGCATCTCCTTCACGGTGAACGAGGGAGAGATCGTCACGTTGATCGGCGCCAACGGGGCGGGAAAGTCCACCACCCTGTGCACCATCTCCGGCCTCCTGCGGCCCCGGCGCGGCTCGATCCGGTTTCGAAACCACGACGTCACGATGATGCCCGCCGAGCAGATCGTCCGGCTGGGAGTCATTCAGGTCCCCGAGGGCCGGAAGATCTTCGCGCCCCTGACGGTCCGGGAAAACCTGGAAATGGGGGCGTATGCGCGCGTGGACAAGGGAGAAATCCAGCAGTCCCTGGAGCGCGTATTCGCCAGCTTCCCCCGCCTCAAGGAACGGATCAATCAGCTCGGCGGCACGCTCTCCGGGGGCGAGCAGCAGATGCTGGCCACGGCGCGCGGCCTGATGAGCCGCCCCACCCTGCTCCTCCTGGACGAGCCCTCGATGGGCCTCAGCCCGATCATGGTCGAGGAGATCTTCCGGATCATTCAGGAGATCAACGCCGAGGGGACGAGCATCCTGCTGGTCGAGCAGAATGCGTTCATGGCCCTGTCCGTCGCCCACCGGGCCTACGTCCTGGAGACCGGCCGCATCGTCCTCGAAGGCACCGCCAAGGAAGTCCGCGAGAACTCGCAGGTCAAGGCCGCCTACCTGGGTGTCAGCTAAGATCAGAATTCGCTGCTCCCAAACCTTCCGTTCCCGGTCACGCAGTCTGAAATTACCGAGCTGAAATCCACAGCACTCCCTCATCCATCCCCCATCGGCCTCCTGCCAATACAATGAGCCTCGGAGACGGATCGGGGGATCCGCGCAAGTGAAACCGTGCGCATCAGTTCCCAGCCCCGCCAATCCTGCAGCGCCTCCAGGCGAGGCACAGCTAACCCTGATCCGAGAAAAACCTTGAACCGCCATGACGCCAAGGTCGCCAAAGATGCGATGTTTCGGTCTCCCGATCCAAGAACGCGAAAACGCGTTCGTGGGGCCTTCAGAAGCTTGGTTTGTCT
>Ga0315285_10000142_pt1 | contig 69766 bp, 48 predicted proteins | sample YL17G09_36_MG_FD_203698 | JGI IMG/M metagenome (GOLD analysis project Ga0315285, IMG submission 203698) | Sediment microbial communities from Yellowstone Lake, YNP, Wyoming, USA - YL17G09_36 | ecosystem: Environmental > Aquatic > Freshwater > Lake > Sediment | place: USA: Wyoming | collected... | reverse complement strand
ACCCTGTTTACCGCTGGACAGTCGGCTGCGTGCATCACGGCGGCTTCGAGGCATTGTTGGCGTTTCACTACATCGTGACGGTCATTAACGAACTCCGCGAACCGCTCCACGATGAAGTGCGCGCAGGCGTGTTTCGCGTGGACGGCGACGCGCTCGAACGTGTAGAACCGGATTTCGAGACGAGCATCCTTCGAGACGAACTGCTGCCCATTCGGTCTGAGGAACGTCGGGACTCGTGGTGGCACACCTTACGTGCCCGCTGGCGCCCTCACAAGGGGCTGCTGGAAGCTTTCATGGGGGACACAGAGAAAGCGCTGCGCGCCAGTTTTGAAAAAGCCTCCAAGCATGCACTTCAGCGGGAGAAAGTTGCCCTGTCGGAAATCTACACCTCCCGTTTGAAAGAGCTTGCGGACACCTCGCGGGAACGGGAACTGCGCAAACTCGCCGAAAGCCTGTCGAGGGCCGAGGCGGAATCCGCCCAACTGTGGTTGCTGCAGGAAGACCAGTTCCGCTCGGAACGGGAACTGCGCGATGTCGAGGAACAAATTACGATTCTCAGCCGTGACATCGAGCATACCCGCACGCAACTGGAGCGCGAGAAGGACAATCGGCTTAATGCGTTGCTTCCGCGCCGCTATACCCTGCGTGAAGTCCGGGTCCTGCCTCTGGCCATTCAGTACATCGTCCCGGCAATGGCGGAGGACCTGAAATGATGCGCCGGGAAGACAGCTTACACGCCTGGTGGTCACGGTTGCGTCACCAAGGGCTATTGCTGTCGCCTGTGGTCCTTGTTGACCGTTTTCCCACCATGCCGGCAGGTTTGTCCTGGCAGAAGGGCCAGACGCTTCGGGACGCTTACACGCGGTTCCGGGCACAGACCGCCCCAACGGATGCCAACGGGAAAGATCGGTTGGAAGAACGCCCGGTTCTGGAATGGGTGGACGCGCTGTTTGGCACATGCCTTGGCCACCAGAATGGCCGTCTTGCCAAAAGCAACAACATTCCTGAGAACCTGCGCACGATGGTGCGCATCGGTAACCGGACCGAAAGCCTGCGCCCACACCGCGTGCTCTTTGCCGACGATACCAAGTCCAGGGCGGCGCTGATTATTGCAGCCGATACGTCCACCCAAGTAGGACGAGGCCGTGGCAGGAACGCCTATGCGCGCTTTCTGGAATTGTTACGCGGCACCGGAAGCCGGTTGGGCCTCCTAACCAATGGCCGCCAGTTCCGCCTTGTCTATGCGGGTCTTGACTTCGAGTCCTGGTGCGAGTGGGAAGCGGAACGCTGGTTTGAGGATGAGGATGGCGCGGATGAACTGGCCGGCCTGAGGCTCTTGCTCGCCCCGGATTCCGTCAAGCCGGGTGACAGCGGTTCACCCTTCCTGCTGGAGGCCATCGAGGAATCACGTAAGCGCCAGGCGGACCTTTCCAGCGTGCTTCGGGAGAATGTCCGGCAAGCTATCGAGTTCCTCATGGAGGAAGTGTCCGCCGAGAACCGGGCGAACGCCGAACTGTTGGAACCGGTACGTGCTGGCGCCCACGCGCCCCTCTCCGACCGAGAAGTACTCGACGCTTTATACCAGGCGGGCGTACGTGTGGTAATGCGCCTCGCCGTGAGCCTTTTTGCCGAATCTCGCGGACTTCTGCCAGTCAACGACCCTGTCTTTGCTCAGTCCTACGGCGTCCGCTCGTTGTACGAGTTACTCGAGGAAGGGGTCCGTGACGACGGCGGGGCACACAATCTCCACGAGATGCGTGCCGCTTGGTCGCGTCTTACAGCGCTCTTTCGGCTGATCCACAACGGCTCGCCGCATGGTGGCTTCACGTTGCGCGCCTACGGCGGGACGCTGTTCCGCCCTGGACGTGAAGACGACTCCGACCCGGTGTTGCGAGCTCTGCATGTGCTGGAACAACACCTGCCCGTATCCGACGCCACGGTGCGCGATGTCCTGCGCAAGCTGTTACGCGGGCCTCTACCCGTGGTTCGTGGCCGCCAGAAAACGTTCGTCGAAGGCCCCGTGGACTACACGCAACTGCGCACGGAGTTTATCGGCCTCATTTACCAAGGACTTCTCGACTACCGTCTCAAGCGCGCCGATGAGGGCGAAGGACCGCAGGTGTTCCTGAACATTGGCCGCGAGCCGGTTCTGCCGTTGGTCAGGCTGGAAACCATGTTGCACCAAGACCCAAAGGGCCTGAAGGACCTGCTTACCAAGCTGCGGAAGGAAAAAGTGACCGCGAGTGTATCCTCCCAAGATGAGAAGGAGGAGGCGGAAGAAGAACCCGGCGAAGAAGAGGAGCCTGAAGAATCGGCCGAAGAGACTGTCGTTGAACCCGTCATTGAGGAAACGCAGGAAGAATCTCCAGTTTCCGAGGACCATCGAGACGCCTGGCAACGGGCGCTGGATTGGGCGCGCCAGGCGGTCGTGGTAGCCGGATTGGCTCCGAAACAGCGAAAGAACGAGACCGACCGGGAACACCAAAAAAGAACGGACGAGAAAGCCAAGAAGCTTATTAAGCATGTGGTGGCCAAGGGTGAGTTTTATCTCGTCCGCGCCGGCAATACCCGAAAAGGCACCGGCACCTTCTACACCCGTCCCCAGTTGGCCGTGCCTACCGTTCATCGAACCTTGGAACCGTTATGCTACGAGAAATCGGGGACTGTACCAAGCGAGGGAGGAACGACCGAGACGGGACTGTCCCCGATTTCGGTACTTATCCCGAAGAAACCAGAAGAAATCCTTGCCCTCAAAGTCTGCGACCCGGCTTGCGGGTCAGGCTCCTTCTCGGTCGCCGCGTTGCACTATCTGACGGACGCGCTGTACGCAGCGTTGTGTCATCACTGCGGACTCGATGACCCGCAACGCGCCAAGACCATAACCTTGCCCTATGGCCGTCCGAGGACGGGCGCGGCGGACGAGGAGATCGTGCCGTTTCCGCCGGACGACCCACAACGCGGCGACCAGTTCGAAGACCGTGTCAAGGCGTTGTTGCGGCGGCACGTGGTCGAACGCTGCATTTACGGCGTGGACATCAACCCGCTGGCCGTCGAGTTTGCCCGCGTCTCGCTGTGGATTGAGACGCTTGACCAGGACCTGCCCTTTACGTTCCTCGATCACAAGATCAAGGTCGGCAACTCCCTCGTGGGCTGCTGGCTTGACCGTGTGCTCGACTATCCCATAAAGGCTTGGGAACGGGAAGGCGGCGACGGCAAGGACGGCGACCGCACCCAGCGTATCGAGGAATTTCTGAAAGGACCGCGGATTGGTGGCCGGAGATCGGTGGCCAGTGGCCAGAAAGAGAATGATGATTCTTCTCCGGCCACAGGCCACAGGCCACAGACCACCGGTCGCCGCTCCGGCGACGGCGTCATCAAGCAGGAAATGCGCGGCCTCATCGAGCAGCGCTTCCGCGGCCAGATGGCGCTGTTCCAGGACGACGCTGTAGACATCTTCCATGTCGTGGAACAGGCGCGCGCGGATTACGAGCAGTTGCATCAAATGGCCCTGCACGACCCCGAAGCCCGGGAGCAGTTCTATCGCGAGCACATCCAGAACAGCCCCGCCGTCCAACGCCTCAAACGCGCCATGGACGAATGGTGCGCCGTCTGGTTCTGGCCCATGGATGAAAAATCGGCAACGTGCGTGCCCACGCCGAAGTCGTTTCATGCGGTCACGTCCACGCAGGAAGCCGTGCTGCAAAGGCTATCGGGTATGCAGCGGTTCTTCCATTGGGAGATCGAGTTCCCGGACGTGTTCGCGGGCGGGCGGTTCGGCTTCGACGCGACTTTGGGCAATCCGCCGTGGGAAGTGATGAAGCCCAATTCCCACGAGTTCTTCAGCGAGTACGACCCGATCTACCGTACCTACGACAAGCAGGCGGCGCTACGGCGGCAGCAGGAGTTGTTCGCGATTGACCCCGCCATCAGCGAACACTGGGACGAGTACTGCGCCGGGTTCAAGGCGTTGTCCAACTGGGTGCAGAATGTCGCGGAGCCGTTCGGCGTTTCCCTCGCCAAAGGCAAGACGGGCCAAGGCCTGGCCGAACTCTGGACGGAACATCGCAAGAAGCGAAAGGCTGCGCAATTTGAACATCCTTTCGTCTACCAAGGCGGCGCGGACCTGAACTCGTACAAGCTGTTTCTCGAACTGAGTTACAGCCTCCTCACGGCGAACGGCCGCATGGGGCTGATTGTGCCGTCCGGCCTCTACACCGATTCCGGCTCTGGCGACTTGCGTGTGCTCTTCCTGGAGCATTCCACCTGGGACTGGCTGTTCAGTTTCGAGAACCGTAAGAAAATTTTCGACATTCATAGCAGCTTCAAATTCGCGCCGATCATCATAGACCGTCAGAGGACAGATGCCCCATTGAAGGCGGCGTTTATGGTTCACGACCTTGACGCATGGGACCGGCCCGACCCAGCCGTGTTTACGTTGGATCGCTGCCTCATCCCGCTGTTCTCTCCCCACAGCAGATCCATTCCTGAAGTCCGCACAGGCCTCGACCTGGATATTTGCCGCAAGGTCTACGCTCGCTCCTTTCGCATTGGCGATACTGCATCAGGGTGGGAAATCGAATATGGTACCGAATTTCACATGACTAACGATTCGAAGCTCTTTAGGCCGCGGGATTGGTGGGAAGCGAGGGGACATTGTCCCGATTCCTTTGGGCGCTGGACTGGGTCCGACGGCCATGTCGCACTTCCTCTGTATCAAGGCGCAATGATTCATCAGTATGACGCCTGCTACCAAATGAACATCGCCGGGCGAGGGAGGGACACAAAATACGAACCATGCCCTTCGGACTACAAAGTCTTTAGGTCACAGTTTCTGATGGCTGAAGAGACTTCGCGGGAAAAGTATAAGTCCAGACTCAGAGTGGCATTTCGTGCAATCAGCAGGACCACCGACCAGCGCACGATGATTTCCGCTCTAATCACCGATTTCCCGTGTTCTGACATGCTTCCTATTCTAAGCGTAATACGAGGAGACGTAGTTGCTTCTTGTCTCGTGTGTAGTTTCTTGAACACGTTCGTTCTGGACTACGTGCTGAGAACGCGTCTAGGTTCAGCCAAGATTACTCTGGCCGTGCTGAACGATCTACCCTTGGCTCTTGACAACAATCCCCCAGCGTCCGTTGCCCGTCTTATCTTGAACGCCGCGCGTCTCACACTTATCCATCGCCGTTTCGCTCCCGAATGGCTTCGCCTGCATCACCTGTACCCGGGGCTGCACGCGACGGAATGGAAACATTGGTGGGCGGTGACGGAAGCGGACCGGCTGCGGCTGCGCGTGGAAATTGATGCCTTGTGCGCGGACCTCTACGGTCTGAACCCGGACGATTTCGACTGGATTGTCCGCAACGACCCGACCGACCCGAAAGGGTTCTGGCGCGTGGACAAGCAACTGCCTTACGAACAGCGGCTGACCGGCCTCGCCGCCCGCGCCTTCCACGCCCTCAAAGAAGGCAAATGGTCCGCCGAAACCGTCGGCGAACTCACGAACGACCAGTTCTTCGAACTCCTCGGTATCCCCGAACTCACCAGTGAATCCGCCGCCAAGAAAAAAGGCCACGACCGCCCCCTAATCTACAACCGCGACGGCTGCCACCGCTGGCAACCCGAACTCTTCCCCGAAGACGACCCCCGCCACGGCTACACCTGGTCCGACTGCCACAACGACGCCGTCGCCGTGCTAGGCTCGGAAGAAGCCGTCCGCGCGTACGTGGAGGGTTACACCAGCGAACCCAAGAAAGTGAAAAGAGACCACGATGCGGCGTGCGACATGCTGTTTTGATGAGCGAATTTAGAGGAAGGTCACATGAGAAAGATAAAACTTCCCCAAGGTGAATGGCTGCTTGATGAGGCCAAACCGCTGGGTTCGCCAGGCGGCTTTGGCGCCGTGTTTGAAGGAAGCGGTGTCGACGGTGAGCGTGTGGCCATCAAACGCCTGAATCTTACCGCTCCTCAAGTGGCCTATCGTGAGTTGCATGTTGCAGGGGAACTGCTGAAGCGCGACCTTGTCCATGTTCTCCCTTTTCTAGATGCTGGACAAGACGCGGATTCCGACCAGTATTTCACGGTAATGCCCGTGGCCGAGAGGGATCTGCAGAAAGAGATCGACTCTCGAAATGCGATTCCCCAAGCCGAAGCCTTAACCATCCTGTTGAGCATTGTTGATGGGCTGCTTGAAGTTTATGACCTCGTTCACCGGGACCTCAAACCCAGGAACATACTCCTGCACGATGGCAGGTGGAAGATCGCCGACTTCGGCCTTGCCCGTTTTCTTGAGGAATCTACCTCGCTTAACACGGTGATGGAGGGTATGACCGCACCTTACGCCGCGCCCGAACAGTGGAACCGAGAACGGGCTTCCCATGCAACAGATGTCTATGCCTTGGGCTGCATCGCCTATGCGCTCCTTACAGGAAAACCCCCCTTTCAGGGGCCAAGTCGCGCTGAATACAAGTCTCAGCACCTTCAGGCATCCCCGCCGGTACTGCAAAATATAACGCCGCTGTTCCGTTCTCTGTTGGCAACGATGTTGCGAAAACAGCCGCAATCGAGGCCCGAGCTTCGCCGCGTCCGAGAGCAATTGCAGAAGGTTGCAGAGGCTCCGAAAACTGGAAACATGACCGCAGGCGTGGCTGCGCTGGCCAGAGCTGGTGCGGCCCATGCGGAACAAACCGCCGCCGAGGAAGCCGCTACACGGCTGAAAACCACCGTCCTGAATACCCGAAGGCAAGTATCGGATGAAGGCTTCAGGATCTTGAAGGACATCTTCAACGAGATGGTCCAGCGCATCCATGATACTGCCCCTACCGCAAGTGTCCAGGTAGATTGGAGTCACGGCAGCTTCGTTGTGATGGGTACGGCTAGGTTATCGTGGGACACGTGGGAGGCGGGTGCAGTCATTCGTGAAAACGAATTTCCGCACTCCAAATGGGACGTGTACGCGGGCGCCTTTATCCGCGTGCTCCAAAAGGTTTCACACTACACGGTCGGATTTGGGTCAAGCCTCTGGTACATCAAATGGAATGAACATACAGCCTGCCGCTGGTATGAAGTATCGTACATGACTTCCCCGTATTGCGATCACAAAGTTCCCTATGAGCCGTTTGAATTGCGGGAGACAAAAGATGCCGACTTGGCCACATCAACGAGTATGACGCACGTGTACCAGAGAGCATTTGGCCCCAAGTCAATTGACGATGAAGATATGGAGGATTTTCTTGACCGCTGGCTGACTCGGTTTGCTGAAGCGAGCCAAGGTCGGCTTCAACGGCCTGGGAAGTTGCCTTTGGACTAAACGGCAAAGAGACAGAATATGCGTGCGGTTCCCAATGTCCTTGAATAGCAGCTCCGAAACAGGAGGTGTCTATGAGTACTCTACCATTCTCCACCGTAATGGAAGGAGCAACGATCAACCCAGGGCTCGAAATGCTCTATGAGGATACGGACGAGGCCGGGTCGAAGGCTATCTCGGCCGCTCAGCCAAGCAAACCATTGTCGGTTCAATGTTGACGGGGGGTAAACGCCGTGCATTCAATCACTGTGGCAAACGACGAGTCGTTGGTTGATCTTATTGCAGGAGCTAACCGCCGGCTGATCATGATGGCTCCGGCCTTCACAGAAGCCGTTGCTCTCGCTATTAGGGATAAATGGCTTTCGCTCGGGTCAAGTGCCGTGAACGTCATAATTGATGTTGATCCCGAAGTGTATCGTCTTGGGTACGGAGAACCCGGTGCGTTGGATCTGCTTTTGGCAACGGCAAAGGAACTCGGGACCACGCTGAATCGACAACGGGGTGTTCGTATAGGTCTTGTGATTGCGGACGACTGTACGTTGATCTATTCGCCTACGCCGCTGCTGGTTGAAGCCGGCGGGAAAAGTCCGGAGACACCCAATGCGGTTCTCTTGAACGGGTCTCCTTCCGAGTTGGAACGCGAGCTTGGCGAAGGGCCTGAGGGGATGACGGAGCAATCCGTCGGGCTGGACCCTGTTGAGGGTCAAGAGATCGCGGCAATAAAAGCCGATTTGCAGAAGAACCCGCCACAGAAATTCGATATCGCGCGGGTCCAGCGCGTCTTTAATGCGCAATTCGAGTTTGTGGAATTGAGCCTGGTCGGCACGCATATCAATCAGATGAAGGCTAGGATCCCCGAGTACCTGCTTGGTGTCGCCGATGAGAGGACACAAGCGCAGCTGCACGCTTCGTTCAACCTCGTGTCCCAAGAAGATGAGATGTCGGGGAGTCATCTTGAGGCTGACAAAAAGATTATAGCTAAACGCTTCCTTAAGATAATTCCCAACTACGGTACTGTGGTCCTGCGGAAGGACAAAGAGAAGTTTCAGGAGCAAGTTGAGCAGCTTGAACACGCGGTCAAGAAGTTTCAGGAGAACCTAATCGACCGGCTGGCGATATCCATGGAGAGAAACCGCTTGGCACTCATGGAGGCATTACTGCCGCGCGTGGTGGAGCACCCGCCTAAGCAATGGTTGGCCTCTTTTGAAACTAGCTTGGTTCCCGCCACCGTCCAGCAGTTATTGGATGCGGACCTGCGGGCTGCGTTTGGCGAGGCTGCCCGCCTCGTGGGAGCCATGGAAGTAAAGTGTCTGTTCAAGGGCGTGACATACGAGATGTTGAAGGATAAGGCTTTCGTGGAAGCCGCGAAGAAGGTTATCCCGGATTTCCCGAAGTTGCACGAGGAGTATAATGCGGCGATAGCAAAGACTGAAACAGACCAGGAGGCGTGACATGGCCATAAACCACGCGTCTCATTGCCAAAGTCACTCAGACCTGACACGGCAGGCGTTTACTTCCGCTTGCCTGAGGGATAAGAGAGGGAGCGATGTCCATTAACCCAGTCCGGTTCTCGCACCAAGTGTGCGATGAGTACCTTCGGTACTTGTTCTCCGCGTTCCCGCTGTCGGACCCGGAACTTGCGGAGCAGGCGCGGGTGCTGTTGGAACGACCATCATCGCTGGATATCCCGCTTGTCAAGGGACCGTATGTCTCTCTGTCGGAACCCTTCGCCGAAGGACACGCTGTTGCGGACATGGTGGCGGACGGTACGCTACATTCCGTCATGCCGGACCTCATCGGTTTCCCGACGATGTACCTCCACCAGCAGCGGGTGTTAGAGGCGGTCAAGCAGGGGCGGCACGTGCTGGTCTCGACGGGGACAGGTTCGGGAAAGACCGAGGCGTTCCTCTATCCCATCGTTGACGAACTGCTGCGCGAGCGCGACAAGGGCATCGCCAAGGGCCTGAAAGCCATCCTGATCTACCCGACGAACGCCTTGGCGAATGACCAGTTGGACCGTCTGCGCGAGATGTTGGCGGGCACGGGTATCACTTTCGGCCAGTGGATAGGTACGACACCGGACAAAGAATCCGACGTGACGGTCGAGCGGTTTCAGGGAGCGTCCCGCGCGGCGTATCAGGCCGCTCGCAAAGAGCGCATGCGCGAGGCCCACGAGCGGGACACCGCGTTGCGGGCCTTCGCTCCCTTGGAAGAGTGTTGTTCGGAAGAAGACATACGCCAACGCGGCCCGCGCATCCTGATCACGAACTACCGCCAGTTGGAAATCCTGACGACGCGGGCCGACGTAACGTTGTTTGCCGGCGCGCCGCTTCGGTATCTCGTGTTCGACGAGGCGCACACCTACTCCGGCGCGGCGGGCGCGGAAGTAGCCTGTCTCATTCGGCGTGTGCGCGCCCTGGCCGGCAAGACGCCGGACGAAGTGATCTGCGTCGGTACATCAGCCACCCTGAGCGACCCTGACAAGGAAGACGACGCGGGCGCAGCGAGGCGGTTTGCCTCGCGATTCTTTGGCGTGGACGAAGCCAAGGTGGACCTTGTAGGCGAGGCGTATGTCTCCCGCATATGGCCGTCCAATCGCCATCGTCCGGCGGCGCCACGCGGCGACGGCATGGAACGCCTTGCCCGTCTCCTGCACGCATTGAACCCGCCCGCGAACTTGTCCGCTCTGGCGAAGATCATTGAGGAGTTGACCGGGGCGCTGTTTCGTCCGAACGAGAACTGGGCGGAAGACCTGCACGCACTGCTCCTCCAGAACGAGTATGCGTACCAATGCACGCAAATCCTCGCGCAGCCGCAGGAACTGGATTATGGCGCTTGGCTCATTTCCCAGCGGGTTGGCCACGACCGACTGCCGCAAGGAACGGAAGCCAGCGCCGAACTTCTGGCGTATCTCACACTGGGTGCGGCTGCATGTCATGACGGCAAGCCCCTACTGCGGCCCAAGGTTCATCTTTTTGTTCGTGGCCTGGACGAGATGGTGGTCGCGCTCGATGAGATTGAAGGCCGGTGCAAGCCCGCTCTGTTCATGTCCATCAGCGACGCGCGCGAGGCATATCCCAACCGGCGCGACGACGCCTTCTTCCCGGTGCTCGTGTGCCGGAGTTGCGGCCAGCACTTCTTCCAACGCGATTATCTTGGCTTGGAGGTGCAGCGGGGTTCGAAAAACCAGGTAAAGGGGTTTGCCAACGGCGACGCCGTGGAAGGTGGCGGCGGTGAACCCAACGCGGTGTGGGCCGCGACGCCGGAAGACGAAGGCGTCCGCATGCGTTTCACGAACCGGCTCCTGGAGGAGGTCGCTGACAGCGACAACGCCGGACGCCCCGAAAAATGGCCGACCGGATACCTGTGCCGTCAGTGCGGCGCGTTCCATCGCGATGCCGGCGACCGGTGCCTGGCTGATGGCTGCGGCCATGAAGAACTTCTGTTGCCCGTACTGGCGTTCCCTGAGGTGATGAAGACATGTCCATCGTGTGGAACGCATGCGATGGACATTGGAGGACGGACCGTCGAACCTATCCGCGCGGTCCGGGCCGTGCCCGTGGCCGACATCCACATTCTGGCCCAGGCCATGCTGAACGCCGCGCCGAAAGGTCACGAGAAGCTCGTCATCTTCGCCGACAGCCGCCAGGACGCCGCGTTCCAAGCTGGCTGGATTCAGGACCATGCGCGACGCATTCGCTTGCGCCACATGATGTACCGGATTATCGCCGATGCCCAACGGCCCCTGTCGCTGGGCGACATTACCGATGCGCTCATGGAACAGTTTCGTAAAGACAAACGCTTGGTCGAGACGCTGTTGCCGGAATTGACCGGTGAAGATGCGGCCCTAATATTTGGCCATGATCTTCTCAAAAGCACCGGCCGTGCGCTGAAATACATGGTCCTACGCGAGTTTACCGCTGGCATACGCCGCCGCGACTCGTTGGAGTCCATGGGGCTTGCGCGCGTGGAGTATGCGGGGCTGGATAAGGACGCGCCGACGGTTCAGCAATGGGCGGCGCTTGTCGGCTTGCCGCCTGCCGAGGCTGTCGAAGGAATAGCGCTCATCCTGGATATCTGGCGCCGCAGCCGCATGCTGTTTGTACCGAGAGACCCTGTCTTTTCCCGCTACCACGCCAAAGACGACGAGTACATTCAAGCCGGGTTGCTACCCCTCAAGGAATTCCGGCCGCAGGGAGTTCTGCTTGAGGCTGGCGAGCAGGACAAGTACGCACGGGGTATTCTCGCACGACGTGGCATGTCCGGGGTGCAGGCCTTAATTAAAAAGTGGGCTCCGGACGCAGATATCCGGCTTGCGGTAACCGCCCTTTGGGATCTGCTCAAAGATGATTTGAAAGTCATCTACAAGGTGGGCTTGCGGAGCCAAAAAGATAAGGAATTGGCGGAAGTCTATCAGGTGGATGCCGAAACAGTACTTGTCGTGGGCCAGTGGTCCAAGGTCCGGTGCACCACGTGTCAGCGCGTGATGCCTCGGGTCGTGCCGAACTCGGCGTGCTCTCGCCATCACTGTAAGGGCAAGACCGTCACAGAGGAACCCAAGACCGACGATTATGATGTCGCCCTGATGCAGAAGCCATTCATCATGGTGAGTGCCGAAGAACATACGGCGCAGGTGCCCGGCGAAGAGCGCGAGCACATTGAGCGGGAGTTCAAGTCGCCCAAAGGTCGTGTGAATTGCCTGGTGGCGACGCCCACCCTGGAACTCGGCGTGAACATCGGGGCGCTGGACATGGTGATCATGCGGAACGTACCGCCGTTGCCCTCGAACTATTGGCAGCGGGCCGGACGCGCCGGGCGGCAGGAGCGTATGGCCGTGGTGCTCACGTACTGCGGCCGCAAGTCCCATGATCGCTACTTCTTCGAGGACCCCTTGCGCCTACTGGATGGGGTGATTGATGCGCCGACGTTCAACCTGCGCAACCCTCTGATGCTGGCCAAACACGTCCGGTCGGCATTGCTCTCGAAACTCATCTTGCAGTCTCGGCCAGGCAGTGCGACCGCGGAAAAAGCGAGCGCGGTCCGTAAGCAGTTGTTTCCCACGTTCATCCGGGAATACCTGCTGGATGAGAACGACCATTACCGGGACATACCTCCCGACACGAGGCCTCTGGACGATTACCTGCGTGAGCAGAAGGACGGCTTGGTGGATGAATTGCTGGCGCTGTTCGCGCTACATTGGCCGGAAGAAGCGAGTGACCTGACCACGCGAGAAGCCGTCATGGATATCGTTGAGACCACGCCTGCTGACCTCGCGGAGGTCCTGAAGCGCCTTCATCGCAGGCTGTCGTGGGCAAGGGCGACGCGGCAGGAGTTGGACGCCCGGAAGCATCTGCGGCCGCTGGAGAGGGAAGAGGAACAACTGCTCAGGCGCTGCGACGATTTCATCAAGCAGATCATCACGCGCGACAACCGGACTTACACGTTGAATGTTCTCGGTTGCGAGGGCTTCTTGCCCGGTTACGGCGTATACGACGGCGGAGTGACGGCGTTTGCGCGACACGGGTTTGCACGACGGCCCGGACCGCGGACGTTTGAGTTATCCAGAGCGTCGGTCGTTGGGCTGCGGGAGTTTGTGCCCGGCAACCGGCTGTATGCTAACCGGGGATCGTTCTACGTTACGCGATACCAGCTTCGTGCCGATGAATCGGCTGGCCTGCAGCACCTGCGCGTGAACCCCGCCAAGGGAATCGTGATGGAGGCTTCTTCGTCGGCTGCGTACGGCCAAGGCGAAGACTTGGAGATAGAGGCAGTCCCGATTGCCGACTTGGACCTGGCGCACGAGGGGCGTATCACCGAAGAGGAAAGCCTGCGGTTTTCGATGCCGGTGACCGTCCTCGGACGTATGCGTCGTCGGCATCGCGGCGGTCGGGCCTACAAGCTTGGCGAATTGGAAATGCACCATATCCACGGGCAGAGCATCGAATTTGTCAACGTGGGTGAGGCGGGCCGTGTAAGGAAAGGACTGCTCGGACATCTGGTATGTACGGTCTGCGGAGCCGCGCAGACCCCCTATGCCGTCGACAAGAGAATCGAGCAGTTCACAAAAATCCACTCGGACCGCTGCGGAAAGCCCCCGCTGTGGCTCGCGCTCACGGCCCAAGCCGAAGTGGACCTGCTCCAATTCCACGATATGACAAGCAATGCGGCCGCTATAAACATCGGCGAATCGTTGCGGACGGCTGCCGCGCAATTGCTGGACATGGGGCCGGACGACCTGCAAATCCTTATCGTCGGAAAGGCCGAAGACAAGAACGACCTCCTAATCTATGACCCGATGCCCGGCGGTTCCGGCCTTCTGGAACAGATGCTGGCGCGATGGGACGAACTCATCCAGACAGCATACGCGCTGCTCGACAAATGTCCTAACCAATGCGAAACTGCCTGTTACTCGTGCCTCAAGACGTTCAGAAACCAGTTCTATCATCCCTTGTTGAACCGCCGTGATGCGCTTGGGCTTGTCGGGAACCTGAACGTTGAGCCGCAGCAATACCGGGATATTCCGCCCGTTCTGGAGGAGGACGCTCCCACGCGGGGTACCCCGTCAAACGTCCGTGAGAGCCAGTTGGCACGCCTACTGTTGGAACACCACTTCCCTGTGGGCAAGTGCCGCCAGCCTGTGAGAACATCCGTCGGCGGCCTGACCACGACACCGGATTGGCTTTATGAAGACCCCACGAATCCCGGCGTCAAGGTAGCCGTCTATCAGGATGGCATGAGCCGCAACCTGCACGGCGATCCCAAGCAGGCCCAACGGGACACGCTCATCCGGAGCGCTTTGGAGTTCGATGGGTACAAGGTAATTGTGGTTCAATCAAGAGACCTAGACGACGCCGAGGCGATCCGCAGGCACCTAATCGATTTGGCCATGGCAATTGGTCGTCCCGACCTTACGGAGCAATTGCCATGACCTACTATGTCCACATGACATTCTTTCAGGTGTGCTTGGCCGGCGTGCGCAACCCGCCTAACAGCCGCTCTCAATAACAACAATGGCGGATTGCAGGACATATGCTACCCACGACGGTTACGCGAACTGTGGTTAACAATACGGCTCCATATAGCGCGAAGGAGGCCATTTCTGCCGGAAGAAACGTTTTTTCTATCTCCCTACTCTTCTTTGCCCACCCGATCTTCGAGCGCGTTCCGGCGAGGCACAATACGCCTCCTACGTGCGGGTTTTTGAGCTTCTCTCGCCACTCTGCGGATTGTCTGCATCTATCAGGCTTCTTTCAGATTCCAGGCCGGGTGCGGCACTGACAATCGCGGTCTCAACATTATCAACTAATCTTCTAGTGAGGGTTCTGGAGAAATTCCGCAGCCAGGTTCACTTATTCATGCGTCCTCCCCCAGGTGCGGCCACCGGTCCACAAGGAAGCGCGTGGTGTGTTACGATGAAGTGTGGCTATATACGCGATCAAGCACCTGCGCTGTGAAGCCATTCTTGAAGCGGCACACCGCAACAACACGTACACCGAAGAGGAACTGGCGTTCGCGCTCATCACGGAAAATGTTGGTCTGCAAGGCGCCTTCCTCCGTGTCGCCTGATGCACTGCAAAGGGGGACGATCCTGACCTGGGATACGTCCCCCTTTTTTGGACCGGCGTGTCGGGATAACCCCGACAACTTTGGGCAATATCATTCCCTACACAATGGCGAAGCCCAGGATGGCCTCTACGAAAAGCCGCCTGTAAGGTCGACAAAAAAACCTCATCCAACCGTTGTGGACAACAACTGCACATACGGAAAGTGCATGGCGCGCGGGACCTCGTGCTAGACAGCCATTGCTCACAAAATCAGCCAATCACTCAGCAACTGCGACCGCCACAAACGGTGCTGCACTTCTCGACCGGCGTTTACACCCCAGCCGACGTACCGGACCATCACCAATTGCTCTTCCGGCGTCGCGTCACGGCCGTGTGACCGGCTGGAACGCTACCACGTTGCTTTGTGCGAAGACGATCCGCGCAACGGCTGCGGCTTTCGCCTGTGGCGCAAGATGGGCAGGCTGCTGGCGTATACGTGGGGCAAACACACCCTGTCGATGGTTGGGAACGCGGCGCGTCCGTGCGTCCATGCGGATCCGTTTTTTCCGAACCTGGAACCGGGCGAGAACGCGACGATCCGCGGGCGGATCGGGTTTTTTGAGGGAACGCTTGGCGATTTCGACTACGCGTCGTTCGCGGGCGGTTTGCTTTGAGTGGCTTGCCGGAGTAGCATGCTTTTACGAGGGGATTTGCCGGTTTGGGTGTTTTAAAAAGAACAGCGGCGTTACTTCTGTTCTTGCTGGTGCTGGCTTCGGTATCGGCCGCGCAGGACGCTGCTCGTGGAAGCCCTGGTGCCGCTTCGATCCGGCCGAACGTTCTTGTCATCACGCTGGATACGTGCCGGGTGGACCGCATCCGTTGTTACGGCTATCCGCTTGCGCGTACCTCGGGCGTTGACCGCCTGGCGGCCGGGGGTGTGCGGTGCACGAATGCGGCGACGGTGGCGCCGATCACGTTGCCGGCGCACGCGTCGATCCTGACGGGCTTGTATCCGCCGGCGCACGGGGTGCGGGACAATGGGGCGTACGCGCTGAGCGATTCGGCCGTAACCCTTGCGGAGCGGTTCAAGGAAGCCGGCTACGAAACCTGTGCGATGGTATCGGCGCTGGTGTTGAGCAAGTTGTACAACCTGACGCAGGGGTTCGACGTGTACGACGATGACCTCTGGGAGGAAGACCAGCCGGAGATGTTCATGATCCGGGACCGGCCCGGCCCGAAAACGGCGAAGTTGTTCACGGCATGGCTTGACGGTTGGCATGCGCGGGGCCAAGCGCCATTTTTTGCGTGGGTTCATATGTTTGACCCGCACCAGCCGTTCAACTCGAATCCGCCGGATGCGTATTTGTGCCCGACGCCGTACGACGCGGAGATAGCGCAGGCGGACGACGGGGTCGAGATCATTATGAATTGGCTCGAAAACAAGGGGCTGCTCGACCAGACGTTTATTGTGCTGACGGCGGATCACGGGGAGAGTCTGGGCGAGCATAAGGAAAAGACGCACGCCATTTTCATTTACGACGCGACGATCCATGTCCCGCTGGTGTGGCGATACCCGCCATTGCTGCCGCAGGGGAAAGTGTACGACGGGCCGACGCGGGCGGTCGATATCATGCCGACGGTTCTGGCGGCGGCGGGCCTGGCGGGGAGCGACCAGACGCAAGGGGAAAACCTGCTTGCGGCGCTGCGTGGAGACGTCGAGCCGCCGCAGTTGCCGCAGTACTGCGAGTCGCTGCTGTCGCAGGTGGGGTTTGGGATGGCGCCGCTGCACGGCGTGCGGCTGGACGGTTTCAAATATATCCGAGCGCCGCGGCCGGAACTGTATGACCTCCGGAATGATCCCAAAGAGCTCGACAACCTCTACGAACAGCGTCAGGATTTGGGCCGGCAACTTGAGTCCAAGCTGGACGGCATCATGAAGGATTCTAACGCCATCGCGCTCGACAGCTCGACGGGAAAGCCGATGGACGGGGAAACCATGGAGATGCTCGAGGCGCTGGGCTATATGGCTTCCGAGGAGTCGATTTCGGCGATGGGTGGAATGGATCCGAAAGACGGCATCGAGATCTACGAGATGCTCGAGACCGCGCGCCGCGCCGCACGATTTGACCGCTGGGACGTTACGGAGTCGGTGTGCCGCAAGCTGCTGGAACGCATCCCGGGCCACGCCTCCGCCCTGAACCTGCTGGCCAACTCGCTGATGCGGTCGGGCCGCTACGCGGAGGCGGAGGCCGTATGCCTCAAGTCGGTCGAAACCGAGCCGCGCCAGCACCGGGTCCTGCTGTTGCTGGCCAACATCGCTATCAAGCAGTCCGACCTGCAAAAGGCGGAGTCGCTGCTCAAGAAATCGTTGGAACTGGCGCCGAAATTCTCTGAGGCGATGGTGCGCCTGGGGTATATCGAGCGGCAGCGGGGCAACCGGCAGGCTGCCGAAGATTGGCTGGTAAAAGCCGCCGCGGAAGACCCGAAATCCCCGCGTGTGCAGAGTTCGTACGCGGATCTGTTTTATCTGAAGGGCGAGTATGGCGAGGCGCTCGAACACTACAAGAAAGCCCTTGCCGTAAATCCAAAAAACTTCTCCGCCCTCATGCTTGCCGGCGGCTGCACCCAAAAGATGGGCAGCTTCGACGAGGCGGAAGCCTATTACGAGCAGGGGGTCAAGCTGCGGCCGGACTCGTGGTTGCCGCCCTACAACTTGGCGTGCCTGCGGGCGGCCCAGCAGCGCAATGAAGAGGCATTCGCGTTCTTGAACAAGGCCGTGGATACCAAGACAGGCCGGCGCCAACTGCGGGCCTTGCTGGCCAACGATCAGGACCTCGCACCACTGCGGGGCGACCTTCGGTTTGCCAAACTGGAAGAGGCCGTCAGGCAACCGGCCCTTTTCGACGAAACGGTGGAATAGGAGCCCGCGGGGCTTCATAATGCGTTCAACAAAGGTTGTTTTGGGAAAGTAACCGTGGGGAGACTTGCCATGAAACGCAGTGTAATGGTGGTGGTTTTATGCCTGGTGGCCGGTAACTTCGCTTTTGCAACCGGGGACATCTATCTGGTCGACGCGGGCGGGTTGCAATTCGACATAAAGACAGACGTCACGTCATCGGCTTACACCACGTGTTCAACTTGGACCTGGACAACGACGTGGACATGGAGTTCTTGCTGGCCTACCACGACTACGTTCGGCGGTACGAGCAGCACATGCTGGACCTCGACATGGTGGAGTCCCTGGACCACGAGTACGTGCTGGACGACGGGGTCCACCGACACCGCTTCCGGTGCTGCCCGTGAAGCAGGCTATACGCAAGCCGTCAGCGCCAGTACCGTCGGCGGCGGCATGACGATAGCGACGCTGGGGGATGCCTTCGATGGTTACAACCTTGCGTTGTTGCGGCGCAACGAGATCGACACCCGGTATGCCAACAACGGCGCTCCGACTGTTGAAGACAACGGGCGGCAGATCGTGTTCCCCACCCAGTTGGTCGGCAACCTGCAGTTCTACCGCAAGGTGTTTGTGCCGGACAACGACGAGTTCTGCCGCTGGCTGAACGTCGTTACCAACACGGGCCCCGACCCGGAAGTGGTTGTGCTGAAGGTCGAGGGAAATCTCGGTAGCGACGAAAACACGCTTATCGTTGACACGTCGAGCGGGGACACGCTCGCCGACACGGCCGACTCGTGGATCGTGAGCATGGAGGATTTTGACGGCACGACAAGCGGCGACCCGCGCCTTGGCCACGTGCTCCAGGGGGAGTACCGGCAGGTGGGCGTCAGTGCGATCGAGTTTGTCAACGGCGACGATAACACCCTATGGCAGTACGAGTTTGTTCTGGCGCCCGGCCAGACCGGCATCATCATGAATTTCGTCACGGGCCAGCCCACGATCGACGCGGCCCGGGACAAGGCCATCGAGTTGTACGAACCCCAAGGGAACGCCTTGGCTTATATGACGGACGATGAAAAGGAGCAGGTGTTCAATTTCCGACTCACGCCGTATGCGCTGCTTACGGTAAACAGTCTGGGAGACGATGTAACCCCCGGCGACGGACTGGTTACCCTGCGCGAGGCCGTGAACTCGGCCAATATGGGTGTTCCAACCGACCTGGGCGGCCTCCCCGGCGTGTTCAACTACATAGACATGACCGAAATCACTGGAAGTGTCGTGCTGGGTTCCTCGTTGCCGCAGATCGCCTCGACGGTTGTCATTGAAGGGCCTGAAGCCCCGCATGAGACCCCCTACACCGGCGTCATTGTCGACGGCCATGAGCAGTACCGGGTTTTTGAAATTGCCGGCGGCAACCTGACGCTGAGGAACCTCATGATCCATGAAGGGGCCTCCTACGGCGGCGATGGCTCATCGAGCCCCGGCGGCGGTGGTGGCGGCGGTGCTTTGGGCGCGGGCGGCGCCGTGTTTATGGTTAACGGAGCATTCAAAGCGGTGAATGTCTTTTTTGATGGGAATGCCGCGGTTGGCGGCGATGGCGGTTGGGGCGAGATCTTCAAAGGCGCGGGCGGAGGCGGTGGTGGCGGCATGGGCGGCCCCGCAATAGGCTGCGACGGCGGTCCCGGCGGCGTCCTGGGAGGTGTAGGCGGGGGTTGTGACGGTTCCGCGGGGGGCCCGGGCGCGGGCGGCGGAAGCAACGCACCCGGCTTGCCCGGCGGCGCCGGTGGATGGGGCGGCGGCGGTGGCGGCGGCGGCGCATACTTCGATGAGTTTACGCCCGGCGGGAACGGCGGCGCGGGCGGTTTTGGCGCGGGTGGCGGGGGCGGCGGGGCCGCCAGCCCGCCAGCACCCCCCAAAGTCGCGGTGGCCATGGGCGGCCCGGGTGGTGAATTTGGCTCACCCGGCCAGGGCGGCACCAACATCGGCGGCGGTGGCGGCGGCGGCGCAGCTCTGGGCGGCGCTCTGTTTCTCCTCGAGGGCACGGCCGTTCTCGAAGGCTGCACGTTCCAATACAACTACGCCCATGGAGGTGTGGACGGCGGCGTTGTGAAGGCCGGCGGAGGTCAAGGCCAAGGCGGCGCCATCTTCCTGGGCGAACCCACCGAAGCGTGGCAAAATGGGTGCAGTTTCGATAACAACACGGCCTCCACAGGCAATCCGGACGTCTACGGGCAGTTTGCTCCTGCGGGACCTGTGGTTGTCTCTATGACCAAGTTGGACGCGGATCCGGCAACCGGCAACTCGGTCCGATACCTGGTCCAGTTTTCGGTTCCGGTGACTGGCGTGGACATCTCGGATTTCGAGATTCTCGGCGACTTGACGACCTCCCCCGTCGTAACTCCATTCGATGCAAGTTCTTATATTGTCACTGTGGAATTTGGCGACGCCGAAGGCGTGGTATGGATCTATCTCGACGACGACGACACCATCGTGGATTCCGAACTCGATCCACTCGGTGGAGAAGGCCTCGGTAACGGAGATTTCGAAAGCGACTACTATACCGTTGACAACATCACACCTAACGCGCCCATCCTCGAGGGTGAGTCGACACCCGCCGATAACGATCTGACATGGTCGTGGGCGTCCGGCGGCGGCGGCAATGGCACGTTCCGGTGGTGCATTAACAGCGGAGCCTGGACAGAAACGACGGAACTCACCGTGACGGAAAAAGTGGGTTACGGCGTGATTCTTTTCGAAGTACAGGAGCGGGACGATGCGGGAAACTGGTCCGAATCGGCATCTTGGGAAGTCATTGTACGCCAGCGGCTGTATGTGAGTTTTGATAGTTCTGTTGCGGACCCCGACGGGGTGTCCTGGGAGACGGCGTTTAGCCTTATCAGCGACGCGCTGTTCTCCGCCCAAACCGATTATGTCGACGTCTGGGTAGCGGGCGGCATTTATCCGGAGTCGGTGGATCTGCCTGGATTGGCCGCCTTGTACGGGGGTTTTGCCGGAACCGAAACCGAACTTGAACAGCGGCGTCTTGACGGCTTTCCAAGTGTTATTGCGCCCATCAAGGTTGATGGCGCGAAACCGGACGGGTTGGGAGGCATTGTCGTCTATGGGCCGGAAACCGTCATCGACGGGTTTGCGATAACGGCGGTTTCGGGTTACATGCCTCCAAAGGAAGTCGTCAGCGGGGCCGTAACGTACCTCAGCAAAGTCCGTTTAACCAAAGAGCCTTATGCTCCCCACTGGCTGCGCAACTGTACGATATCGGGCAATCAGGCGGGTACGGGTGGCGGCGTCTACCTGAGCAACGGCATATCGGTCGTAATGGAGAACTGCATTCTGAGCGGCAACAGTTCGTACAACGGCTCGGCCGTCTACGTGAATTACCACAGCGATCTTTTGGCGATCAACTGCACGTTCAGTGACAACCTGGCGTCGGAAGGCGCGGCGGTCTACCTGGACTCTTCGACGGGCCAGTTCATCAACTGCCTCTTCGACAGCAACGTGCTTGCGGCGGTGTGGGCCATGTCTGAAAATAAGCAGTTTGAAGTTCCGGTGTTCACCAACTGTCTCTTCAATAACAATGCCCAGGCGGACTGCGTTGTCGAGTTTATCGACTATACGGGAGCCGATGCGATCAACGCATTGCCCGGATCGTCGGGAAATGTGGACGGCGATTCCGTGTTTGTCATGAGAGGCGCCGACGCCATCTCGGGAACCGTGACGGACTTCAGCATGCCTATGCCGTTCGCCTTGGTGATAACGGATTCGGCGGCTACGTTCTCGGACGCTTTGGCGGGCAAATTGGTGGAACTTGTCCTGGAGCCGACGCTGGCCCCGCCCAAACTGGCAAAAGAAGTGAAAGCGCAACTGCTGATCCAAGATGTTGAGGAAGACAGTCTGACCGTGTTGTTGCCGGGCTGGGTATACGATGACATTTACGGCGGCGGGTATGAGCCCGTGTCCTACACGGTGGTGGATTACCAGGTCATGCCGGGTTCGGCCGCCATAGACACGGGCACGCCGGAAGGCGCGCCCTCCGCCGACATCGTCGGGACCACAAGACCCATCGACGTCCCCGGTTACGGCGCCGAAGATACCGGCACCGAATGGGACATCGGCGCGTATGAACTTTATGTGCTGAGAGTCGTGTCGGTCACGCGAGGCGATCCCAGCCCAACCAATGCCCAAACGGTTACGTTCCTCGTCACGTTCAGTGAAGCCGTCAACGACCTGACTGCGGGCGACCTCTCCATCGGATACAGCGGCAGTATCAGCGATCCAATCGTGGTGGATATTTATACGGAGGACCATATCATTTTCGAGGTAACCGTTGACACGGGCACGGGCGACGGCGCCTTGCAGCTTGACGTTATAGACAACGATACGATCACGAATGCGGACGGAGACTACCTCGGCGGCGAAGGGATCGGGAACGGTGATTTCACGGGCGGCGAGGAGTACGTGATAGACAAGACGGCGCCGCAGATCAGCGGCGTTGAGGCCACGCCTAATATCGCAAAAGCCGGCACTACGGTAGAGATCGCATTCTCGCTGGATGAATCGCCGTCGTCGCTGGAGGTGACGGTTAACGGCAACCCAGCTACGAACGTCACCACAAAACGCTTCTATTTCACGTACATGGTGCAGGAGACGGACCCGGATGGTTGCGCGACGGTGGCGATCACGGTGGCGGACGCGGCGGGGAACACGTCGACGTTCAGTGAGTGCAGCGAGGCGCTGCTGGTGATCGATAATACGCCGCCGGTATTCAGCAGTTTCGTGGCGACGCCGTCGGTTGGACAGAGCGGATCGACGACGACGCTCGTGTTTACGTCGAGCGAGGAATTGTCGGCGAACCCGACGGTGACGTTGGGCGGTGCTGTGGCCAGCTTTGTGGGCGTAACCGGCAGCCTGGAATACACGTACACGTGCACGGTCCCGGTGGCGCCTGACGGCCCGTTGCCGGCGGTGATCACGGGTGCGGATCCGGCGGGGAACGAAGGGATGGCCACGTTTACGGACTTCGTTGTGGACAACACGCCGCCGGAGTTTGCCATTTTGGCGGCGCCGGGGCGCGTAAAGGCCGGCGATACGGTGGCCATTACGGTGACCGCATCTGAAGATGTGGCGAGTGGCGTCCCGCTGGTAACGCTCAACGGAACCAACACCACCCTTTCAAGTCAAGTCGGGCTGGTATTCACGTACGACTACCTGGTGACGCCCGCGGACATCGAAGGATGGGCTACCCTACAGGCCTCGGGCGAAGATCTCGCCGGCAACGAGGGGTCCAATATGCGTAACGACGCGGTGTTCATCGACTTGACACCGCCGACCTTCGCCAACATTGCGGCTGACCCGGCGCTTGCCAAGGAAGGCGGAACGGTGGCTATAACGTTTACGGCCTCGGAGGACCTGATCGCGAATCCTGCGGTGACGGTGAACAGTAACGCGGCCGCCTACGTAGGCAACACGGGCCTCGACTACACCTATACCTACACGGTGCTGCCGGCCGATCCGGACGGCGCGGCGGCCATTGTGGTCACAGGCGCCGATCTCGCAGGCAACATCGGGGCCGGCGACAGCAATGCGCTGATCATCGACAAGACGCCGCCAGCATTTGAATCGCTTGCGGCTGCTCCCAATCTCGCCAAGCTGGGTACGGTGGTGACGATCACGTTTACATCGTCTGAGGTACTCGGCGGGCCGCCGGTCGTGACGGTGAACGGAAATCCGGCGACGCCGCCGGCTCCGGGCAAGGCGGCTCCGTATGCGTTTATGTACACGGTGCAGGAGAGCGATCCGGATGGGTTGGCCACGATCGTGATAACGGGGTCCGATCCGGCGGGCAATGAGACCACGACCACGGCGGATAACATCCTCACCATCGATAAGACGCCGCCGGCTTTTACCGAGATCGCGGCCAATCCCGCCAGCATCCAGCAGGCGACTTCCACGACGATCACGTTCAAGGCGTCGGAAGAGCTCGTCGCGGATCCGGTGGTTACGGTGAACGGGCACGGGGCCGTATTCGTGTCGGTGGACGTACTGCCGGACAACGTGCGTGCCTATACGTTCGGCTACACGGCTCTTATGACAGAATCTCTCGGGGCTGCCACAATCGCTATCCAGGGCGAGGACCTGGCGGGCAACGTGGGGACCGCCACGGACGAGGAGGCGCTCACCATCGTCCCGCCGGAACCGCCGACGGCCGAGATCGGACCGCCGTCCGTGCTTGCGACGAACACGGGCCCGGTGAGCTTTACGGTTACGTACAGTTCGAATGCGGCGGAAATCACGCTGTCGGCGGCGGACGTGTCGCTTGCTGGCGACGGAACGACGGCGAGCGTGGCCGTAACGGGCGCTGTAGGGTTTGAACGGCTGGTCACGCTGTCGAGCATCAGCGGCGACGGGACGATCGGTATCTCGATAGCGGCGGGGACCGCGACCAACGCATTCGATCAGTCGGCGGCGGGGGCCGGGCCGAGTGACCTCGTTGACGTCGATAACACGGCGCCGGTGATCACGGTGCTGGGCGACAACCCGGCGTCCATCATGGTGCGGGACACGTACACGGACGCGGGCGCGACGGCTTCGGACACGCGCGACGGCGACCTCACATCGGCCATTCAAACCGACAACACGGTGGACGCGAACACGCCGGGTCAGTACACGGTCACATACTCGGTGGCCGACTCCGTGGGCAACACGGCGGAAGCGGTCCGGACGGTGAATGTGGAGGCGTACGAGACGTGCGTGCAGTTCCTGTTCCCGTTGGACGGTTCGACGATCACGGTGGACGGCAGCGAGGACTTCTGGCTGGTGCCGATCATTGAGGCGGACACGGGCGAGGCGATCGCCAGCGTCGAGTTCTTCCTGGATAGCACTTTGATAGGCGAATCGACGGTTGCGCCTTACACGGTGCCGTATAACCTGCCGGCAAGCGCAGCCACGTATGAGTTGACGGCGCGCGCGTTTGATGCCGAAGGTCAGCTCCTCTGTGAGAACTTCTCGAACTTCTCCGTCGTGGTCGCGGAGGAAGGCGATGACACCGACGGCAACGGCCTGCCCGATAATCCGTTCACGCTGCTGCCGGATACCGGGAGCACGTGGTTCTCGGAAACCGGCGGCGTCTCGACCGTCGTATCCACCCTCTACAACTGCGAGGATACGCCGGAGCCCATCGTGCTCACCCTGGTTGGCGCCGAACAGGTGATGACGATGACGGCGCCCGCGGGCCTGTTTACAGGCTGCGAGATGGCGGTGGTGATCTTCCAGATGGCGCCGAGTATCGCGACGTTGCTTGGATCGGCGGAGGCGGCGGTGGTTCAGCCGGAGCCGGAGGGTAATCTGGCGGCGGGTTGGAATTACTACCTGTGCACGATCCTGATCAGCGAGGACGGCGGCGGCACGTTCGAGGAGATCGACCCGGCGCGGCTGGCGGCGAATCCGGTCAACCTGGTGGTAGCGGGAACAGCGGTGCCGAACAGCGCGGTTTTCTACACGCACGGCATCTACGCGGACAGCGACGCCCTGACCGGCGTGAAGATCACGGGCGTCCCCGGCGCCTGGGATACGAGCGGCGTGGCAAACGTGCAACTGTTCGGCGTGGCGGCGCAGCTCGATGTGGTGAAGCCGACGCTGTTTGCGCCGTACGTTCTGAAAGCCGAGGGGGATGAGAACCCGCCGGCGTGGCCGTGGCTTTTGTTGCTTGCGGCGCTGCTGGGGATCTCGCTTGCGGGCGGGGGTGACGACGGGGGCGGGGGCGGGCCGTGCTTTATCGCAACGGCGGCCTACGGTACGCCTATGGCCAGTGAGGTTGATGCCCTGCGTGAGTTGCGCGACGAGTACCTGCTTGGCAGCGCGGTGGGGACGGCGTTTGTGGATGCGTACTACCGGGTGAGCCCGGCGGTCGCGGGTGTGGTGGGCGCGCACCCGGCGCTGGCTTGGGGAATCCGGCTGGTGCTTGGGCCGGTGATTCTGCTGAGCAGAGCGTTGCTTGTTGCTCCGGGGGCGGTGGCGCTGGCGGCATTGGGTGTGGCATGGCTGGCCGTGCTACGGCGGAGAAAGGGCCGCCGGGTTGCTTGATTCGTGTAACGACCGCCGCGGGCGGATGTGGAGAACGCATCCGCCCGCGGTTTTTGTATAGGCGGGACGCCCGCATTTGTGGGTTTGCGAGGAAATGCTATAAGATGTGGCGTGATTGTAAGCACATCCGGTTTAGTCCGGGAGGTGTATGTGTCAGGTGCCGCCGGTGCGGCGGCAGGAGGTGTGAGCATGTCCAGAATGGTTTTGTTATTGACAGTGTTGGGGTTAGTTGCGGTCGTTTGGCAGCCGGCGGGGGCGGAATTCAAGGCGGGGGCGGCGTTTCGGACAGTGAATCCGGACCCGCTGCTGCCGGTGACGGGCGGCACGGGCGGCACAACTCCCGCGGAAAAGCAGGTGGGAGACCTGACCGTGCGTGCGCTGGTGATGGAGCAGGAAGGTACGCGTGTGGCGATCGTGGGAGCGGATTTCCTCGGGTTCCCGAAAGTGCTGGGCGACAAGGCGCGCGCGCAGGTCAAAGCAATACCACCGGAAAACATCTTGATCGGCGTAACGCACTGCCACAGCGCGCCGGACTGCTACGGGTTTGTGAACCGCGATGGGACCTGCTCGGCGGACCTGAAATACCTCGATACGGTCTGTGCGCGGATAGCTGAAGCCATCAACGAGGCGGTCGAAAAGCTCGAACCGGCGTCCGTCAAGATCGCGACGGATAAGGCCCAAGGCAAAATTGCCTACAACTATTATGCGCCGCAGCTTTACGACCCGCGGATGAACGTTCTGCAGTGCGTGTCGAAGTCGGGCAAGCCGATCGCGACGCTGATCAACTATGCCAGCCACCCGGAGATTATCGGCGCTGACCAGGGCATGTTATCTCCGGATTTTTGCGGGCCGCTGTACGACCGCGTCGCGGCCCAGGGCGGCGGGATCGCCATCTACATGAACAGCGCCCAGGGCGGGATGGTGACGGCCGACTGCCGTGGCGAGAACGGGGGCCACGACATCCAGACGTGGGAAGAGTGCGTGCGGATAGGTGAGTTGATGGCGGACGAGGCGCTGCGGATAGCCGGCGGGGCGGCGGTGAAAGAGAATCCGGCGATGATGTGCGCGGCCACGACGATCGAACTGCCGGTGGATTCGGAGCTGATGCGGATGATCCTGAAGTCTTCGCCGCTCAATTACAACCGGGCCGACGAAACCAAGGTGAAAACCCAGTTGAACGTGATCAACCTGGCAAACGCCCAGATGCTCACGATCCCGGGCGAGGCGCTGCCGAACATCGGCTACTACCTGAAACGCAAGATGTACGGCGACAGCAATTTTTTGTTTGGGCTGACGAACGACGCTTTCGGTTACATTCTGGTGAAGGAAGACTGGATGAGCTTTGACCGGTACAACTACGTGAGCCGGACGTCGCTGGGCGAGTTGACGGGAGATCTTTTTATCGAGCAGGCGCTGAAGTTTGTGGATTCGGTCCCACGGCCGGTGAAGGAATAAAAAAGATCCGGGCCATCGCTAAAGGTTGGGCCGGGTTCTGCCGAAAAGAATAGTGGGAAAAAGGAGAACCCGACGTCAAAAAGGAGGCCCAAGCCATGGCCGGTATTGCATCAATGGGCGGCGTCGGGGCCGGTCTCAGCCAGGCTCAATTCCAGTGGCAGTATCAGGTACAGGTTCTGAAGGAGCAGCAACAGGTAGCTGAATCACTGGGAAACGCAGCGCTGGAGCTTATCCGGGCGGTAATGTCAGCGCCGGATGGAGACACCGTGAGGCACGACCTCGATATGTCAGCCTAGCGCGAAGAGACACTCCTTGGGAGGGCGCCATGCAAGGATGCACGGCGCCCTTCGCCTTTAAGGGGCGGTGGGACGGTTGGGACGGAGATTCTCATGCCCAGTTTTGGTGTAACAGCGCAAAAAGAGGCAGAGCTTCGGGCACGGATGGTGGCCAGCGACGTGCGGGAGGCGGATTTGGAGGAGCGGTTCGTGACATCGGGCGGTCCCGGCGGCCAGAACGTCAACAAAACCGCCACCTGCGTCGTGTTGCGGCACGTGCCGACGGGGATCGAGGTCAAGATGCAGAAGGCGCGGTCGCAGTCGCTTAACCGGTTCTATGCGCGGCGTCGGCTTTGCGAGCTTATCGAGGCACAGCGGCTTGGGGAGAAAAGCCCGCAGGCGCTCGAACGGGAGAAGGTCCGCAGACAGAAAGCCCGCCGCAAGAGACGGGGGCGGTCGAGACCGACGGAATAGTCGGGCGACCTCTGGTTGGCCGTCACTTCTTTATCAGCCAGACTTCGGCGACCTGGCATCCTCTCCCGGCGCCGCCGCTGCCAGGTTCCTGCTGAAACGCCAGCGTCAGTTTCGAATCCGCCGTGGCCTCCTTCGGAACATCGAACTCCTGCGGCCGGATTGGGAACGGTTTTCCTGTGTATGGATGTACCTCTGCGCCGTCGGCGGTGAGGCGTATGCGAGCCCGATTGCGGTCGCCGGCGTACGTGACCCGCACTTTATATTCGCTGTTGGGGTCCAAATCGTCGTACTGCATGACGAGGGGGGGTTCATAGACGGTTTCGGCGAACCGCACCCAGGACATCCGGTACTCCGGGCTGTATGAAAATCCGATGCGGGGGGTTGTCCGGAACTCCGGGTCGTCGACGTCCAACCGGACGAGATGTCGCTGGTTTTCGGGGTCGCCGAGGTCGTCGTAATACCCGCCCGGCCCCGGGTTCGTCCAATTCACCATCCCCTCGATCCGCTCCAATTGTTCCCGCGGACTCTTTATCGCCCGGATCTCATCGAACTGCGCCTCCAGCCAGTTCCGGTTGTTCAGCGGCCGGTCGATCAGATCCAGGTTCCCGCCGCGCCCCGCGTCGATCGCCTGGTACCGCGGCACGCTCAACTGCATCCGGATGCTCTGATACAGCGCCTCCGCCATCTCGAACACCCGCGCACGCAGGTCCCGCGCCGCCGGCTCCGTCACCGCCCGCTCCAGGATGGCTTCGGCCTGCCCCATTGCGACCACCGGCCCCGTCTGCGCCGCATTCCGCAACGCCGCCATCGCCTGATCTTCCAGCCCCATCTCATAAATCAGCCGCGACCGCAGAAACCCGTCGTAATACGCCCGGTACACCGCCTGCTGGAACCTCCAACTCAGCAGCACCTGCGGCGTCGCCTCCGCCTGCAATTGCCGAACCTGCTCCAGCGTCGTCGATACACCCGCGTTCGTCAACAGCGGCCCCTGCCAATTCCGCTCCAGCCCCAGCAGCACCTGCGCAAAACCTTCCTCATATGCCGGCCCCACAAAATACCGCGCGTACTCCCGCAGAATCCCCCCCACGTCGGCATCCGGATCCCAGCCCAGCGCGCTCCACACAGTCTTGTTGACGTCGTCGTTGCAACCCTCCGAATACGTCAGAAATCCCGGCGTATACTCATCAAACAGCCGGCATATGCGAGCAAAATCCTGCGGTCTCGGGTTGATCACCTCGCGCTCTTCGGTGATGGCATAGGCGACGTCCCAGTCCGGCACTGCAAACTGGCACCGGATGCTGTGCGTGATGTCGGGGTAGTGGCGGATTGGGTATTTTGCGGGGACGGCGGCGCGGAGTTCCGGGAGACCGATGCGGTTTTGTGGCCCGTAGACGAGGCCGGTCAGCCACGGCGGTTCCTCCTTCATAATATCAATGAATTCGGCCATCCATTCGGGGGTAAAACTTTGCGGAGACATCCACATCTGCGCGTTCGGGTGGGTTTTATGCAGGACTTGGGTTTGTTTTTCGAGCAGCGCCATGAGGTATTTTGGCTGGGTGTGGCCCGGGTCGCCGCCGGGAACAAACACCGCGTCGATTCGGGGCAGCCGGGCAAAAACCTCGCCCCATTCGGCGAGCGCCTTCTCGACCGTCGCGGGCTTCGAGTAGTCGCGGTCCATTGCCGGATACCAAATCCAGAGGTCTATGCCGTACGAATCGGCGATACGTGAAACGGCTTCCATCATGTCGATCTGAGAGAGGGTGAAATGGGGGCTGTCGGCGTCGTCGTCGGTTCGCGGGGGCATCAGCTCGATGGCGTTTGCGCCGAACACCGCCAGGTCGCGGATATATTGCTCGTACATGTCGGGGGTCCAGCCGTCGTAGGTGTTGACCTTGGGCCGGTAGCCGAGCTGGTGGCCGCGCAGCGTGTAAGCGGGCGCCGTTTGGATGCTCAAGTCACCGGGAAGAAGGATCGAGCCGCGCGTCATTCGGAGTTCGCGCAACAGGCGGCCCACGCCAAACAGCACACCGCGCGCGTCGGCGCCGGCCACCACCACCCCGGATGAAGGCGTCGATTTGATGCAAAAACTTTCCGCGGCGGTTGCGGCAGGCACCATGCCCCGGTACGCTTCCGGCAAGAGCGCCTGCGGCGCAACAACCACCATGGCAGTGGGAGGGGACGGCGGCTCGTTCGCCACATTCCACCGGACCCAGGTGCGCTTCCACACCTCGTCGACGAGCATTTGGACGGCTTTTTGTTCCGGTGCGCTCATTCCGTGGGGCGCCACTACAACGGCTTGGGTTAGGTCGATCATTTCGGCGCGGGCGATTCCGCCCGCACTCGATAGCAGCAGTAAACAGCACAAAAGGTGTCTCATCGGTTTGTCCTCCTGAATCCAGTCATGCAAGCATAGCAGACAACAATGTGCGGTGCATCAAGGCTAAGTTGGCGGCTTTGGCATTGATCCGGGCTTTGCGGCTGGATGGCGCGGGGTTACAAAATCCGCGCCTGCCAAACCAAAGGGCTTGCGGGGCTGGAGGGGCGCGGGGAGAGGGAATCGGAACTGTGTTTTCGCGGTTGTAGAAGATTGGCGCGGATTGCGTGTAAACTGTGTGAGAGAACCAAAAGGAGAGAGTCATGGTTCCATTGGAAGTTTTGGGGGTCAGCCAGGCGGACCGCAGCGGGTTTCCGTTCGTGTTGCTTCGGAATGAATCGCGGGTGCTGCCGATCCTGGTGGGCCCGCATGAAGCCAGCGCGATTCAGATCGTGCTGATGGGTGAAACGCCGCCGCGGCCGCTGACACACGACCTGATCTGCAACCTGCTGGCCGGCCTTCGCGGCCAGTTGCAGTCCGTGAACATTTACAAGCTTGAGAACGACATTTTTTACGCGCACCTCAACATCGAGCAACGGTCGTCCTTGGGCCAGGTCGAGCAGGTGCTCCGCGTGGATTCGCGGCCCAGCGACGGGATCGCGATCGCGGTGCGGATGCAGTGCCCCATATTCGCCGCCGAAGAAGTGATGGATGCCGCGGCACAGGACGCTTCCATTCTCAGTTCCGCCGAGGAGGAAGAGGACACCGACCAGGAAGATACCGAAGAAGGCGAGGGCGGATTCGAGCCCTGACCGCCGCGGCGCAACCGCAAGCAAAGGCCATGCTGGTGTAGTGAGTCAGATGAAGCAACTTAAAACAAATCAAGAAAGAAGCGAAAAACGGGGACTGACTCGCTCCCGGCAGTCTGGAAGCGCCCCTTCGGCATTTTGAAAAGCGTGTCCGCTCTGAAAATTGGCAACTTCAGATCAACCTGAGCGAAAAACGGGGACTGGCTCGCTTTTTCCGGCAGTTTGGAAAAAGCGTGCCTGTCCCCGCTTTTCGCGGCCCCATTTTCATCGTTCACGGGGGAGGCAAAGCCTCATGGCAAACTGTTCCCGCTTTTCGCGGCCTAGAATAAGATGCTATTAGCATGATTCGCTACGCTAAGAAAGACCGCCGCACCCTTGGATGGGGCGGGGTCTTTTGGTTGTTTTTTTGCGTGGTGGGCGTGGCAGTCCGGGGGGTCCGGTGGGAAGAGACGTTTGAGAGAGCGCAACTGCTGATCCACGAGGTCCAATACGCGGCCTGGCACCCGTTTTATCGCTATGCGCGCTCCGCCTTTACGATCCAGTACTACCTATCGGCGGTGGTTCTGTGGCTGTCGCGTTCGCCAGGGCTGGTTTGCGGGCTTCGCCAGATGTTGTTCCTTGGGGCGACGACGCTGCCGGCCTACGCGCTGGCAGCCCGTGTGTCGCGCCGGGTGCTTTGCGGTCACATTGCGGCGGTCCTGACGGTTTCGGGCGTGCTTGTGGCATTTGGGAGCTATTACCCGCTGTTCGTCTGGCCGGACAAGTCGACCTCGGGCCACATCGGCACGGGTATTGTGCTGCTTGCCCTTTACCTGATCGTGTCTGGGCGGCTGGGTGCGGGCTTCTTCCTCGCGGGGCTCATGCCGGCCATCCATGTGGGGCAGGCGCCCGTCCTGCTGGTTGTTGCGGGCCTGTACGCGGTGTGGAAGTGGATTGACGCGCCGGAAACCCGGGGCCGTCTGATCCGCGCGGGGCTGTGGGGCGGTGCGGGCCTGCTGATTTCCGCGGCGCTGTGGCTGGCGCTGCGGACGGCCAATGCGGACCTGCCCGGGGCAAGGAGCGTGATGACGGCCGGCGAGGTCATGGCGGCGTGGAGATCGTACGTGTTCGGCGAGGATGTTCACCGGGCGTTTGCGCGTTTCAACCCTCCCGCGCACGGGTATATCGCGCTGGGCCTGGCGGTGTTCCTCGGCTTTTTTGCCGCCGCGGGAACCCTGCGGGATAAACTTCGGGATCCGGCGGCGTGGCTCGGCATTTATGCAATCATCACGGGCGCCGTTGTGGTTTCGATCGCTGCCGTGGAATATTGGCTCGGCCCTGACACGCCGGCGGCCCTGGTGGTTTGGATGCCGAAACGGCTGCTCAACCACACCGCCGTGATCGCGCTGGCACTGACCGTGGGCATCCTCGGCAGGAAGAGAGCACGCGCGGGATTGGCGGAGGCGCCCGCAGACGTGCTGTTTGTGGCGGCCCTGGCGTGGGTTGTCCTGACGCCGGTGTCGGCCTGGCTGTTGTCAACCGCGTTTCATGCCCGCTACGTCCAAGCGCATGAAGGGATCCTGTTTCTGCTGTGTGGCGGCGCGTCGGCGGTCCTGTACGGCCAGCGGCGGCACAAGCTGGTATATGCGGGGTGCCTTGTAGCGGGGACAGCGGCCATTGCCTATTACCACCAGTTCGGTGCGGGCCTGCTGGTTGCGGGCTTCGGCGTGGCCTGGATTGCGACGTATGCGGCGCTGGTCGCGGAGCGTCTCAAGCCGGCGGCGATCCTGGCCGGCCTGTGTCTCGTCGCGCTGGCAATACCGCTGGCCGGCCAGTGGCGTACGCGCGTTACGCTGCCCGTGAGCCCGTTCGAGGCGAGTGTCCGGGATTACCTCGATGCGTACGCGGCGCCCGGGGAGTTCCTGCTGACGCCCCACTGGGAAATCGATTGGCAGGAAAAAACCGGCCACCCCGTTCTATACACCTACGAATTGCCGCAATACATCACGTATATGCCGGGGCTCGCACCCGACATCCTTAAGATCAGAGCGGACATCTATGACATCCGGCTCGGACTGCCCTGGGACTACTCGCTCGACGCTTGGCGCACCCGCTCCAACGACCAGTGGAAAACGCTCGCGGGCGAATTCGGGTTCCGCCATGTCCTCTCGCCCAAAGACGTGCCGTTGGACCTGCGCAGGGTGTTGTCCGGCGAGGCGTACGACCTGTACGAGGTCGATTAGGCGCGGATGATCTTGTTTTCGTGCGGGCGGTGCGCTACGCTTGCCCAGAATTGCTGTAATTCAACCAAAGCAGGGGAGATGGCATGAACACGAACGTTACGCGCAGACATTTCCTGGGAACGGCGGCGGGGACGGCGGGGATCGCGGCGATAGGCCCCATGGCCGCGGTAGGGGTCGAGCCGCTTTCGGAAAAGGCGGCCGCGATCCTCGAGGCGGAACGCGACCTGCGGGTCGGGATGCTGACGGCCCCGTTCGCGAACGATTCGCTGGAGACGGTGGCCGATTTCGCAAGAGATGCGGGCATTCACGGGCTGGAGGTCGTCGCCGATGCCGGCGGAAAACAGATCGACCCGCAGACATTCGACCAGGCGCGGGCGGATGCCGTCAAGGCCTTGATTGCCGATCGGGGGCTCGTCATCACGTCGCTGGCATGGTACGACGACCTTGTCGAACCCGAGAAGACCGAAGAGCGCCAGGCCCATGCGATTAAGATAATCGACGCGGCGTCGATGCTCGGTGTGGGCGTGGTCTGCCTTTCACCCGGTTACCCGGCGCCCCGCATGACGAAGATCAACACGATCAAGAAGGTTCTGCCAAAGGTGTTTGCGCCGGTGGTTGCGCATGCGGGCGAGAAAGGCGTGAAGATCGCCGTCGAAAACTATTTCCAGACGAACCTTCAGGGGATCGACACGTTCGAATGCCTCTTTGAAACCATCCAGGATGCCAATTTCGGGCTTAACTACGACCCATCACATCTATATCACCAGCAGTGCGACCACCTGCTTCCGGTCTCGATGTTCCCCAAGCGGATTTTCCACACGCACGCCAAAGACTGCCTGGTGGACGAAGCGGCGCGATCGAGAATGGGGGTGTACGCGGAGGGCTGGTGGCGGTACGTGATACCCGGGTTCGGGAACATCAACTGGGGCGAGTACACCAGCCACCTGCGTTCCAACGGCTACAAAGGCGTGATGAGCATCGAACACGAGGATTCCGCGTTTAGCCGGGAACGCGGGTTCATCCTCGGCGCCCGCTACCTCGAACAGTTCTGTTAACCAACGAAAAACAGGGACTGACTACGCTTCCGGCAGTTTGGAAGCGTGATTTCCGGCTGTTTGAAATCGTGTCTGTGGAGCTGGTGAAAAAGTCATCTTGCACAATAAAATCTGCGCAGCTTTCACCAAAATCTAGCGAAAAACAGGGACTGACTCGATTTCGGCTGTTTGAAATCGTGTCTGTCCCTGCTTTTCGCGGCCCTTCAATAGAGTTGCCAGGCTTTTTCACCAGCTCCTCTGTCTCCGCTTTTCGCGTCTGAGTAGTCCCTCCGGCCACGCTTCATCGCGCGTTGTAGGGGGTGTAACACATTCCTAGCGGCCAGGCTTCACTCTCACTACAACCACCGGTGCGCCGTCCGCCACTGGTACGGCGACTTTCTCCGCGCTCACATCGAGATGGCACCTGGCGATCACGATGCCCGCATCCCCGGGCAAACACGCCGCCTGTACCCCCTCCGCCGGCACCAACTCAGGCGGCGATGCCTGGCACATCCCCAGCCTGGCCAGGATCACCGCGGGGAGGCATTCGTCCGCAACATCAGGAGGTGCGGTCTCGATCTTTGCGCCCCACGCCACAAGCAGGGCGAGCAAATCCCTGGCGGTCCAGTCCGAGAGCCGTTGGGACATCCGCAGATCGTAGACGTAAACGCTCACAGCGGACGCCAACACGCTGCGGGCCGACTCGTCCACTTCGGGCATGGCAGCGGGGCTCGAGGCGTCCTTGCGCATCAATACGAGGGCTTCTTCAACCCTGTCCTCGCCAAGCAGAGCCACGACGTAGGCCCCTTGATGCACGGCCGGCGCAACCGCCGAGGACTGGTCGCGCAGCTTGTCCATGAACACGCGTCGCTGCTCGTCGGTGGGATGCGGCAGGATGGTTTTTACGGGCGCGCCGGTTCTCGTGACATTTGTCCACAGCGACTCCCGGTACTCCATCGCCGCGTCAAACATCTCGCCCCGCGACAGCTTGTCCTGCGCCAGCCAGAAATTCGTCTGCGTCTCCATCGGGTACCGCGCCTCGACCCGTTTCAGCCGCGGCACCGCATAACCCACGCTGCCCAATTGCTGGCATAATGGGTCCGGCACGTAATTGCGGGGATCGTAAAAATTCTTCTGATTAACGTTCACCAGGTTGAACCCGATCAGCGCGCACAGCGCCGCCAGAACCGCCGCCAGGCGCCAGTCCGGCTTATACCACACCGATTCCCGCTCCGGCAGCGCCCACGCACCCGCCAACGCCACTATAAAAAACTCGTTGGTCTGCCCAGGCGGGTACCGCACCAGCGCCAGCGCCGCCAGCCCCATCAGCACCAGCATATACACCGCGTCCCGCTTCTCCTCGGACTCCCGGCGGACCACCTCCACCTTCGCCGCCATCCGCGCCACCGGCCAGAACGTCAACAAATTACCCACAAACCACAACCCCAGAAACTCAACAGGCCACCACCCCACCCACTCGAAACTCACATGCGGCACATCCAGCACACGCAGCCCCAGTGTCAAAAAAGCCGCCAAAGACACCACCGCGGCACCTTCGAACACCCGCCGCTGCCCGCTGCCACGATCCCGCCGCGCCGCGGCAAACACTGCCGCCAAAATCCCGTACACCGTCACATCCGGCAGCCGCCATCCATCTATACCCATCAGGCCCGCCAGCGGGAAAAGGCCCGTCAGCCGCGCCACGAGCATCACCACCGACCACACCCCAACCGAACCCGCCAGCACGTCCAGCGCCGTCAGCGCCACCTTCCGCGTCCTTGCGAAATGCACCACCGCCAGCGCCACAAACGGGTACAGGCTCACGTCCAAGTTGTAGACCGGCTGCAGCGGCTGCCAAAACTCCGCCGGTATCCAAAAAGATCTTACGTAACCATAAACGTTCACCGCAGCCACTACCCCCAGCGGCAACGCAAACTCAAACGGCACCCGCAACCCCCGTCGCGCCCAGTCCACGATAAACAAACCCACCAGCGCCAACTCAAACATCAGCAGCGGGAACACCAGGTACTGCGGCAGGTCGATGTAGCTCCACCACGGCAGCAGGAATGCCACCACATAAATCAAAAACTGCCCCGCCCCCGTCATTGTTCCACCCCCTGCGCCGGCGCCGACCCCACGACCGGCTCGGTATAAGTCGTGGTCGAACCGCCCGACCGAAAGAAAAGAAAGTACACGAACGCCACCGCCATCAACACCAATAAAATCACCCTCGTGATCCGCCGCTCCAACCTCATCCGGTCAAGAATCGTCTTCATTGAACCCGCCCCCGTTGAGTGTGTATCCAGTCGTTTGGCATTTTCTGGATTCTATCGAAGAAATTGTGATGGGACAACTGCGCCGATTGAGACGATTACGGCTACCTAGTTTTGTCCGGCGTAGGCGCGGTCGTCTCGCCCGCGCCGTCAACGGGCTAACCGATAATCTAGACCACAAGCCAGCCGATCTCAACAAGCCTTCATCGTTCCGCCAAACTTCTGACCCAAGCCTGGTTCGTTGACAATAGCCAGCGATCTGGACGGCGCGGGCGAGACGACCGCGCCTACGCCGGACATCATGTCTCCCGGATGACCCATCACTGGAATCGCTTGCGAAAATTGGGGATTAGTGGGATCGGGAGTGGTGTCAGGTTTTTTGCACCAGTTTTCGCGGACGTGTACTATCGACTTCATGTGTAAGTATTTGGTGGTTTTATGCTTGTTGGCGGGGGCAGTGCCGACCGGGGAGACGGGCGTCGGGTTTACGTTTCTGGACGAGATGATCGTTGTCCCGGTCGCGATCAACGGAGTAGGGCCGTATCCGTTTGTGCTGGACGTTTGCGCGCCCGGGACAGTCATCGACTCAGAGGTGGCCCAATTCGTGAAGCTGCCGGAGGTTCCCGGCATCCGTGCGACGCGCCCAACAACGTCCGGGAAAGAAATAGCGGCGACGGGCGCGGAGGTGGCCACGCTGGAATGCGGGAAAGCCGGTTGCCGCAATCTCACGGTCACGGTGTTGGACCTGCGGACGTTCAAACGGCGCCTGGGCGGGGCGGTGGCCGGGGTTCTGACGGGGCGGGAGTTCGGCGGTCACATTGTGATCGATTTCGCGGGGTGCGGGATCGATTTCTCGACGCCCGAAACGCCCCTGGCCGCGACGGATCCGGGCGTCGTGCCATTCGAATTGGCGGACGCGGACACGCCGGTCGTCAGTGGGATGCTCGATGGGCAGCATGTTGTCCCGTTTGCGATTGACACCACGCTTGCGGCAACGATCTCGGCGCCGGAGGCCATGTTACGCGAACTCGGCCTCATCAGCGATTCGACGCGGCGGCTGGAACTCGATGCGCCGCCGACCGGGCAGGCGCATCCCGGCCAGACGCAGGTGCGCCTGAAGAGCGTGCGGGTCGGCGCGGCTGAAATCCGTGACCCGATCGGCTCTTTTGGGGCGGGAGCTCAACTGGCGCGGCTGGGCACAGGTTTTTTGCGGCGGTTCCGCGTCACGCTTGACTTCAATGGGAAACTGGCGCGGTTTGAAGCGGTCGACCCGGGCCAGCCGCTGCGGGACCCGCCGGTGCGCGGTTACGGGATGGGTTTGTGGCGGTACAACGGGGCGTACTGGATGATCTGGGTCGCGCAGAGGAGCCCGGCAGCACGCGGCGGGCTTGTCTCCGGGGGCATCCTCACCGCGGTCGATGGGAAAGACCTTAGAGAGATGGGGTATGACGCGGTCGTGGCTTTGCTACAGCCACATGGAGATACGAAAATAACGATCTCGGTCCTCCAAGGCGACGACACCCACACGGTTGAACTCGTCCCGGAGGAGTTGCTGTAACCCGGCCGCGAAAAGCAGGACAGAGGAGCTGGTGAAAAACCCACCAATCACCTGATGTCCTTAGTAAACTTCAAAGTACAAGAGCAAAAAACAGGGACTGACTCGATTTTCGGCAGTTTGAAAATCGTGTCTGTCCCCGCTTTTTGCTGTTTTTCGCTATACGTGTGTTTGCACTTGCCTGGCCGCGGGCCGTGTTGTATATAATGCGCGCGAACGAATCCGGCAGTGTCCCCGTTGAACTTTCCTTTGTTGCGGGGGAATGCGGGCCGGGAAGTTTGCGGTTGTTTTCGAAGCAGCATCCAAAGACGACGGCGCCGCTGGCCCGCTCAGTTGCGCGCATGGAGATTTTCTATGAACCCCCGCCCGTTCAGTCCGTTTGTGCTTGTTCTTGTTTTCGTGGCCGGCTTGACGACCGCGCTTATTCCGGCGGATGCGCTGGCACAGCGGAAATCCGGCAAGTCCTCGAAGGCGCCGGTCGCCGACGAGAAGGCGCCGACGGCGCCGCACTCGCCGACGATCACGCGGATGCCGTGGAATCTGCGCGATATCTACACGTTCACGCAGGGGAAACACCAGCTCGTGATCGCAATTGAGACGGGGCTGTGGCGGCTGCTGGTGGAAGGCCAGGGGGCGGTTATCGACGATGCGGGGTTCAGCATCACGTTCGGGGACGGATCGGTGTGGGATTCGTCGAACATGGGCAAAGCGGCCACGGAACGCAACCCTTACGAAGACGGGCTGGGGAAAGCGACCGAATTTTGGCTTGAATTCCCGTCGCGGGGGAGCGTTGTTGTGCGTGAGGAGATCCTGATGTACCAGACGCAGCCCTTCCTGCTGTTTCGCCTGCTGATCGGGAATAACAGCGAAAAACCGATCGAAATCGCCAAGATCAGCCAGATGGTCCCCGGGCCCAACGGGATCACGAACCTTGGCGCCGACACCGATGCGACGTTCCGGCGGGTCACGATGCGGGGAGGGTGCCCGGTTTTCGACAAAACGGGTGGCCCTGCGCTGGCGGTGTTCAACGACAAGACGAACGTGTGGACGCTGGGTCTTGGCGTGCTTTCGGGTGGCGCGGGCGTGTCCAAGGCCGAGTTTAGATCTGCGGACCCCGGCACGTACCAGGGCGAGATTTCATGCACGTTCAACCCGCCGATCCGTATCGAGCCGGGGACCAAATTTCAGGGGGACCCGTTGTGGCTTTCGTTCAGCCTTCCCGGGCCGGGCAAGGTGGACATGTATTATGGGTGGTCGTGCGCCCAGCAGCCGCACGTCGAGATGGCTGAAGGCGCCCCGCTGAGTTGGGCCACCGCCGACCCGGATTGCTCGGAGGCGGACCTGTACGCGCTAGCTCAGGAATGGGCGGGCGCGCAGGTGAAGCACATCCTGGTACCCTATGGATGGGAAGGCCGTCCGGGCTCGTTCGAAGGCGCGTTGCCGCGATTCCCAAAATCGATGGATAAGGTTGCCGAAAAACTCCGCGCACTCGGCGTGAAACCCGGGCTGACGGTGGATCCGCTGCTGACGAACGAGAACAACGCGGATTTCACGGCCGCCACGGCGGACGGCAGGAGATGGATCAACCTCGGCAACGCGGAAGGAAGGCAGCGCGCCGTCGGTACCATGCGGAAAGTGGCAGGTTGGGATTTCGATTTTTTTGCGGTAGAGCCGTCGTCGATTCCCGACGAGGCGCTGCGCCATTTCAACATGTCGCGCGCGCAGGCCGACCAGTTGGCGTTCGGCGTGATGGCGGAAGCGGCGGGTGGCAAGGCGGTTCTGCCGACCGCAGCCCCCGCGCCGCTCAAACCCACGCTGGACGACTGGCTGGAAGCGGCCGCGGCGTCCAGCCGGATGTCGGAATTTGGGCTGCCGGTTGGCCCGGTCCGTTTTGACGCGACGGGCGTAGGCGCAATGGATGGCGCACTCATATCGGCGATGTCGTTTTTCAGGGGCCCGATCGAGTTTGTTGGCCGGCCTTCGGCCGAGCTCACACGGGAGTTGGCCCATTTCCTGCCGCAGGAGCGCACGACGGGCCGTCCGTTGGATGCGGCAAAAACCTCACCGCGGATCTGGCAGGCGCCGACGTGGTGCCAAAGCAAGCGGGCGGGCAGCAGCGTGGTGGCGTTCCCGGGGGCCGGCGGGCTTGACGTGGGACAGGTGGAAGTCGAGCCGGGCGAGCAAGTGAGGATATGGAGCGCCGCCGACGGCCAGTTTGTGGATTCGACGCAGCCGGTGGTCCCGGTTGGCGAGACCATGGCGGTGTTCGGTGTGAGCGCGGCGTGCGACTACCCGGCGCTGCTGGGGGCGTCGTATGGGTTCAGCCTGCTTTTGAACGACGTGAAGGACTTGATTTGGGACGCGCAGAAAGGCATTCTTACGGGCGAATTCCAGGGGAGCAACACGAGTTCGGCGACGGCCTACGTGGCCGTTCCGGCCGGCTGGTTGCTCGAAGCGGGGAGAGTGGAAGGGGCGTCGGTTAAAAAAGGCGCCACAAACTGCATACAGTTTCCGGTGGCGGCGGGGAAGTCGACGCGGTTTACGCTGCAGTTCTCGCGCAACTAGTGTATTGAGTCATGCTAATGGCATCTTATTCCTGGACGCGAAAAGCGGGGACAGACACGCTTTTTCCCAAACTGCCGGGAAAAAGCGAGTCAGTCCCCGTTTTTCGCTTCTTTTTTGATTTGTTTATAAGTAGCTTCAATTTTGATTCACTGCACTAGGATTGCGATACAGCACCCTTGCGGGTGATTTGACAAGCTTTCTTGGATAACGAGGCAGTCAGAGGGGAACCACGTGTCAACCGCCTTGCGGTACCGCAGCTACGCGAAGATCAATTTTTACCTGGACGTCCTGGAAAAACGGACGGACGGGTACCACAACATCGAGACGATCTTCCAGAGCGTCAGCCTGTATGACGATCTGTCGTTCGTCGAGCAGCCCAACCGGGTCTCCCTCACCTGCAACCTGCCGGATTTCGTGCCTTCGGAAGAGAACCTGGCGTACCGGGCGGCGATGCTGCTGAAGGAGCGGACGAACTGCGGGCTCGGCGCGGCTATCAAGCTCAAGAAGAACATTCCGGTTGCGGCGGGCCTGGCGGGTGGGTCGGGTAACGCGGCAGCGGCGCTGGTGGCGCTGAACACGCTTTGGGATCTCCGGCTCGAGCCGGGCATAATCCTGGCCTTGGCGCTCAAACTGGGCTCGGACGTTCCCTACTGCACGCGCGGGGGAACGGTTGCGGCGCGGATGCGGGGCGAAGAAATGATGGGGCTGCCGGCGCTGCACAAAACCTGGCTGGTCCTGGTGCACCCGGAGGTGGCGGTGAGCGCGGCGAGGGTGTACAACAGCCCGCTGCTCGAGTATTCGGCGGAAAAACCGTTCGCGGGTTGGACCAGGTCGTTCCGGAAAGCGGTGAACGCGCTTGAAAAAGGCAACTTCGCGGGGTCCGTGTTCAACCGGATGGAGGGGCCCGTGTTTGACTCGCTGCCGCAACTGGCCGAAACCAAGCAGCGGCTGCTCAGCCTCGGCTGCGTTGCTGCGGCGATGAGCGGAAGCGGCCCGACCCTGTTCGGAATCTGCATGAACAAGCGGGAAGCGACCGGCGTGTCCGAATCTATCAAGGAATTCCGCACCTCAGTCGTCCACACCATGCCGACAGCACTCGAAAGGGTTGACTAGAAGCTATCCCAAAACCGGGTAATGCTGCCGGGATTTTTAAGTCTCTCTTATGCCTTATCAATGGTAGGGAGGTCCGCCATGAGGATTGAATATCTTCACGCCTCGAAGTATGGAAATGGAGCCATGGTCGCAGAGGAGTTCAAGAAGCAGATGGCCGCCAAGGGGGTCCCTGTCAGCGTCCATCACATCCGGGATGTGAGGCCAAAGGAGATGCCGCCAGCCGACCTGTACCTGTTCAGCTCACCGGGGCGCATGGGCAAGCCCATCGGACGCATGCGCCGTTTCCTGAAGAAGGCCATGTTACCATCGGGAACGAAGTACGCCATCCTGACCACTGAGCACGCACCTCAGCCAGATAAGAAGACCGGACGGATGCCCACCGAAGAGGAGCAGGCCAAGTGGCAGCGCGTAATCCCTATTATTAACGAAATACTGCAGGAAAAGGGCTTGGTCAAGGTCGCCGAGGGCAAGATTCTGGTGACCGGCATCAAGGGGCCGCTGGAAGAGGGCTGGCAGAAGAAAGTGGAAGCCTTTGCGTCCCAGATCCCCATCCTGCACTAATGCCCCAGGATGGCCGCCCCATAACAATGTCTTTTTCAGGTTGAGGCCTTGCGCGCCAGCTCGCCGAACCGGTGGACGACCGCGAGGGCCGGGTCGAGCGGTACGTCGACGTGTTTTGTTCCGGGTGGCGTGAGGATGGTGGGGGTGCAGCGGGGTTTCTTTCCTTTGAACTGGGGGAGCCAGCGGCTCTCGGCCTCGAGCATCTCGGCCACCATATCGCGGGTTTGCTTGAGCGTCAGGACGGCCGAACCGAGGGGATCCATGGCACAGGCCGCCACGACGAGTTCGGGGTCGCCGTCGATTGCGGCCTGGACGGTGAGACCCTGGCTGGTGACGTTGGACTGGTTGAGGGCGGTCAGTTGCGGGGGCAGGTTGCCGACGACGGTTGGGTGCAGGCCCATTTTGTCGACAAACACGGGCACCTCGACGCAACACCCCGCGGGAAGGTTTTTGAGATAGCCGTCGTTGCGGACGTTTCCCTGGAGCTTGAACGGGGCGCCGGTCTCGAGTGCTTCGAGGATGTAGGAACAGTATTCGACGCTTCGCGGGCGCAGTTCGGCGGATTCCGCGGCGAGCAAATCGTCGTTCTCGATGGTGTCGGCGATGAGCCTGCACCACTTGTAATACGCGCCGGTTTCCCCGCCGAACGCCGGCTCGTCACAATACAGGTTCAAGGCTTCTTTCGATTTCCGGAACCAGGGCAGGTATTCGGATAGGTGGCCGGTGCTTTCAGTCATGAAATAGCCGAAATGGCGCATGACTTCAATCCGTACCTTTTCATTGATGTAATACTCGGGCTTCTCGCAATTTTCCTTAAACGGCGGATAGAGGTCTCGGCCCTTGTGCGACAACTCGAGGAACCAGGCCATGTGGTTGATGCCGGCACAGACGTAGTCGATTTCGCTCTTGTTCACGCCGACGTACCTCGCGATGAGGTCCAGGGTGGTCTGGACGCCGTGGCACAGCCCGATGAATGATATTCCCGGCACCGTCCCGAGCGACCAGCAAACGGAGGCCATGGGGTTGACGTAGTTGAGGAGATGGGCGCGGGGACAGAGTTGGCGGACGTCGCGGGCGAGGTCCAGCATCACGGGGATAGTCCGCAATGCGCGAAATACGCCGCCGGGGCCCATGGTGTCGCCGATGCACTGGTCGACGCCGTGTTTGAGTGGTATTTCATAATCCTGCTGGAATGCGTCGACACCGCCGACCTGGAGCATCACGATGACGTAATCGGCGTCCTTGAGTGCATCGCGCCGGTCGAGCGTCACCGAGACGGTCGCCCCAAGCTGGTTTTGGGCGATAACGCGGTCGGCGAACTTTTTCATACGTTCGAGTTTGGGCATGGTGCGGCTCATGAGGCGAAACTCGGAGTTGCGCAACGCCGGGGTCGCGAGGATATCCATCATGAGGGTTTTGCAAAACACGATGCTGCCCGCGCCAATCATGGCAATCCTGGGTCTGGACATTTAAGGGATCCTCCGTTTTGTGTCCCGACTACTGTACCGCGTCGGCGGCAGAGTTTCCAATCGGAAAATGACATGCACCCAATGGCGACTTCGGCGGGGCCGACTTCGGCGAAGTCAGCCTACTTCGTCGGCGCATTGGCGGAGGGTCTTAAGGGATCTACTGAGGGGAAAACGGGGGATCAACCCGATTGCTGGTTTCCCGTGGGCATGGCTATAGTGCTACCAGTGGTCTGTGCTGCATTACGTGCCTGACAATTGGGCTGTTCAGGAATAGATTACAAAGACAGCGAAAGCGAGTTCTGTTTTTCGATCGCTTTTTTGCTCCGGGAGGATTTCGGCTGTCGCGATCGCCCATGGCGCACCTGGCGCGCCGTTATCCGCGCCCATAACGCGCCACGGGCAAAACCCAACGATGTTCGCAGCAAGCAGGGAGGCTTTCGAGTGTACGTCCTTATTACGGGTGGGGCGGGTTTTATCGGGTCGCATGTTGCGGATTGTCTTCTGCGGGCGGGCCATTCGGTGCGGGCCCTCGACAACCTTTGCCTGCAAGTGCACCCGGACGGGTGCAGGCCCGCCTACCTCGACGGGCAAGTAGAACTCATTCAGGGAGATGTACGGGACAAACGCATTGTCCAAAAGGCGCTGAAGAACACAGACGCCGTGATTCATTTGGCGGCCGCGGTTGGCGTTGGCCAAAGCATGTACGAGATCGACCACTACACGGACGTGAACAACCGGGGTACGGCGGTTCTGCTGGAAAGCGTGTTGCGGCGGCCGGTGGAGCGGCTGGTAGTGGCGTCGAGCATGAGCATCTACGGGGAAGGCTTGTACCAGGGGAGCGACGGCTTGTTTGTGGAAGACTGCGAGCGTGGGGTCGACCAGTTGCGGAGGGGCGACTGGGACATGCGGGACGAAGCAGGGCGGGCGCTGGACCCGGCGCCGACGCCCGAATGGAAGAAGCCGTGCCTGACTTCGGTGTACGCGCTTTCGAAGTACGACCAGGAGCGGCTGTGCCGGATGATCGGCCGGACGTACGATATTCCCGTGGCGGCGCTGCGGTTTTTTAATGTCTATGGGCCGCGCCAAGCCTTGACGAACCCGTATACGGGTGTGCTTGCCATTTTTGCGGCGCGGCTCCTCAACAACCGGCCTCCCCTGATTTTTGAAGACGGGCGGCAGCGCCGGGATTTTGTGAGCGTGTACGACATCGCGGAAGCGTGCCGGCTGGCGCTGGAAAAACCGGAGGCCGCGGGGCAGGTGTTCAACATCGGGAGCGGCAGGCCGTTCAGCATCAACGAAGTGGCGCGCAAACTGGCGCGCGCCATAAACAAGGAGATCGAGCCCGAGATCATCGGCCGGTACAGGGCCGGCGACATCCGGCACTGTTACGCGGACATCTCGCGGGCCCGCGATATCCTCGGGTACCGATCGCGGGTGTGGCTCGACAGCGGTCTCGAGGAACTGGCGGAGTGGCTCGAGGGCCAGCACGTACAGGATCACGCCGACAAAGCGCGGGCCGAACTTGCGGCGCGGGGGCTTACGCTATGAGTCCTTCTCTCGGCCTGCTGGAATGGTTCCGGCCCGGAGAAGAAGACCGGGTCGAGCAAGTCCTGGAGGATCTTGACCGGCTTGGCGTGACGCGGTTGCGGACGGGCATAAGCTGGGCCGATTACTGCACACCGGCGGGCGCGGCGTGGTACGAGTGGCTTTTTTCGCGGCTCGCAAGCCGGGTGGATCTCCTGCCGTGCTTTCTGTACACGCCGCCGTCGCTCGGTATCCGGCCCAAGGTGTCTTCGCCGCCGAGAGTCCCTCAGGCGTACGCGGATTGGCTGGACGAGATCATCACGCGGTACGGGAGTTGTTTCGAGTACGTTGAACTCTGGAACGAACCCAACAACCTCAGCGAGTGGGACTGGACCCTCGACCCCAACTGGCTTATTTTCTGCGAAATGATCGGGGCCGCGGCGTACTGGGCGCGCCAACGGGGAAAGAAGACGGTACTTGGCGGGATGGCGCCAGTCGATCCGCAATGGCTGGGGTTCATGATCCAGCGAGGGGTGGTGGAGCACATAGACGTGGTGGGCCTGCACGCATTTCCGGCCCTGTGGGAAACGAACTGGCCGGGCTGGGAGGCGCAGCTCCAGCCGGTCCGGGATGTTTTGTCCGGGCACGGCTGCCGATCGAGAGTCTGGATCAGCGAGACGGGCTATTCGACGTGGCGTCACGACGAGTTGGGCCAGGTGCACGCCTTCCTTGAAGCGCTTGAGGCGCCGGCCGAACGAGTCTACTGGTATGCCGTGCAAGACCTTCATCCCGACACCGGGACCGTGGATGGATTTCATACGGACGAGCGGGAGTATCACCTCGGGCTCAAAGGGTACACCGGCCGTCCAAAACTTCTATACCGTGCGTGGGCATCGGGTGGGTTGGCCAATGTCCGCGACTTATATGATTTGGCGAGGCGGCGGCCGCGCTTGGCCACGCCGCGCCGCCCCGTACTGGTTACGGGCGGGGCGGGCTTCCTGGGCGCCCGACTCGCGGGGCGCCTCGCCCGTGAAGGTCGCCCTGTTATCGTGTATGACAACCTGTCGCGTCCGGGCGCGGATTGTAACCTCGGCCGGCTCAAAACGACTTACGGCCGTTTGATTGATACGCGGATCGCGGACGTCCGGGATTTTTATGCGCTTCGCGACGCCGTTTGCGAAGCCGAAACGGTATTTCATCTGGCCGCTGAACATTCGGCCGGCCCTGGCCGGCTGCCTCCGGAATTCGAAACCAACCTCCGCGGAACACTTAACCTCCTTGAAGCGGTGCGGTCAATGCAGACGCCCCCGGCGCTCGTTACCGCCTCGGCGGCCGGCGCGCGAGCCTCGCCGGATCCGTACTACGCCTCGCGCGCCGCCGCCGACCGGTATGTCCAGACGTATGCGAAGACGTTTGATCTGCGTGCGGTCGTGCTGCGTTTTGGGAGGGTGTATGGGCTGGTGCAGCCGGGCTGCGACGGTGAAGCGGTTGGGGTGTGCAACGGCCATGCGGAGTGGGAATTGCTGTACGTTGACGATGCGGTCGACGCGCTGCTGGCTGCGGAAACCCACGTCCTTCGACTTCAGGGCCGGCTGTTCGACATTACGGGCGGCGAGTCGAACCGGATTGCGCAGAGGGATCTGGAGCGACTGCTCGAGGATGTTGGAGCCAAGGGTCATTTTGCGCTGTCCGACGTCCCGAACGGCAGCGGGGTCGTGTGGGGCGCAGTGGTTCGCGGGCGCCACGGCGGCACGTTTCAGCGCATAACAGGATGGCGGGCGAGACCGCTCGATGAAGGGCTTCGTGATATTACGCGTCACGCGTTGGCAGGCGATGTGTCCACCCCGAACCATAACGGGTTCGAGAAAGGAGGTCACCGTGCGCGCAGCCGTGGTTGAAGCTCCTGGAAGATTGTCAGTGAGATATGCGGAGGCGCCGGAACCCGCGCCAGGGGAAGTTCGGATCCGGCTGGAGGGGACGGGCATCTGCGCTTCAGACCTGCCGGTGTGGGAAGGGCGGCCGTGGTTTCAGTACCCGCTTTCGCCGGGCCGTCCCGGGCATGAAGGGTGGGGCCGAGTTGACGCGGTTGGCGCCGGTGTTTCGGGCCTGAAACCGGGAGACCGGGTAGCGGCCTTTTCGACATCGACTTACGCCGAGTACGACGTTGCGCGGGCGGACGAAGTGGTCCCGTTGCCGGACAGCCTCGAGGGGAAGCCGTTCCCCGGCGAGCCGCTGGCCTGCGCGATCAACTCGTTCCGCCGCTGCGACGTGTGGGAAGGGGACGACGTGGCGATTGTGGGTGGCGGTTTCCAGGCGATGCTGATGGTACAACAGGCGGTGCAAGCCCAGGCGCGGGTGGTGTTGCTGTCGCGGCGTCCTTTCGCGCTGGAAGTGGCGCGCTCGATGGGCGCCCATGAAACGATCCTCCTGGACGACCACACGCGTGCGATCGAGCGGGCGATGCAAATCGCGCGGGCGGACGGGTACGACAGGGTCATCGAGACCACGGGCTATCAGTGGCCTCTGGACATAGCGGGTGAGCTTACGCGTGTCCGGGGAAGGCTGATAATCGCGGGGTACCACCAGGAACCCCGGCGGGTCAACATGCAACTTTGGAACTGGCGCGGCATCGATGTGATCAATGCTCATGAACGAGACCCGCACATGTATCAGCAGGGCATGGCGCGGGCGGTGGTCGCCGTCAAGGAAGGCAAACTGAACCCGTGGCCGCTGTTGACGCACGTGTTTGGGCTGGAGGATCTCGGAAAGGCGCTGGAAACCGCTTCGAAAAGGCCGGAAGGCTTCATCAAGGCCATCATCAGTCAATGACGTTTCACTCGAACAGTGCGAGGTTAGAAGATGGCAGTCAAATTGCCGGTGCTGATGACGGCGGACACGGTGGGCGGTGTGTGGGTGTATTCGATCGAGCTTGCCCGCGCGCTGGGCGACCGGGCCGACATCTCGCTGGCCACCATGGGGGCGCCGCTGTCGGCGGCACAGCAAGCGTTGGCCATGGCAGCGGGGGTGCACGTCTGCGAGAGCAATTTCCGTCTGGAATGGATGGATAACGCGTGGAACGAGGTTGCGGCGGCGGGCGATTGGCTGCTCGATCTTGAGGCGCGCCTCCATCCGGACATCGTCCATCTGAACAATTTTGCGCACGGTTCTCTGCCGTGGCGTGCGCCGGTGATAGTTGTCGGCCATTCGTGTGTCTGCTCGTGGTGGGAAGCGGTCCACGGCCGGTCGGCGCCGCCAGAGTGGGACAGGTACCGGGGCGCGGTTGCGGCGGGACTTCGGGCGGCGTCGGTTGTGGTAGCGCCGACGCGTGCGATGCTGGAGTCGCTCGATCGGCTGTACGGGCCCCTCGTTGACAGGCGCGTGCTCGCCAACGGGATCGACCCGGGCCAGTTTGCACCGGCACTGAAAGAGCCGTTAATCCTGAGCGCGGGCCGGTTGTGGGATCAGGCCAAAAACATCCGGAAGCTCATGGAAGTGGCGTCGTCGCTGGCATGGCCGGTGTACGTTGCGGGAGATTGCCGCTCGCCGGACGGTCGTGCGTGCGCGATCGAGAATGTGCATCCCCTGGGACACCTGGAAAGACGCCGCCTGGCGGGTTGGATGAGCCGTGCGTCGATTTATGTGTTGCCGGCGCGGTACGAGCCGTTCGGGCTGTCGGTGCTGGAGGCCGCGCTGAGCGGTTGCGCGCCGGTGGTGGGCGACATTGCGTCGCTCCATGAAATCTGGGGAGATTCGGCGTGGTATGTTGCGCCGGATGATACGGTCGGACTCCGCAAAGCCCTGGAAATGTTGATCCACGATGACGAGGAGCGGAATGACCTCGCCGAACGCGCGAGGAAGCGGGCGGCGGGTTTTTCGATCGAGCGGATGGCCGGCGCGTATTGGGACCTGTACACCGAACTCGCGGGAATCGATGTCAAGTCATGCCGCAGACGATGTAGGCCAATGAGGTGATTCAATGCAGATTGCGATGTTTTACCATTCCCTGCTGTCGGACTGGAACCACGGAAATGCCCATTTTCTGCGCGGGATTGTGCGCGAACTGATCAACCGCGGGCACAGCGTCCGCGTGTATGAGCCGGAAAACGGATGGAGCCGCACGAACCTGATCCACGACTACGGCCCGGGTGCACTGACCGGCTTTCACGCGGCGTACCCGCAGCTTGACAGCATCCAATACTCCCTTGAACGACTCGACTTGCAGAAAGAACTCGAGGGCGCGGATCTCGTGATGGTGCATGAATGGAATGAACCGGAACTTGTAACCCTCATCGGACAGCACAGAAAAGAGTGTGGCCGGTATGCGCTGCTGTTCCACGACACGCACCACCGCGCGGTTACGGCGCCCGACCAGATGGGCCAGTACGATCTTGCCAACTTTGACGGGGTGCTGACGTTCGGTGAGGTTCTGCGGCGGATTTATCTGGACCGCGGGTGGGCCGCACGGGCCTGGACGTGGCACGAAGCGGCGGACGTGGGGGTGTTCCACCCGCCGAGCCCGGGCAATCATCGGCGGAAAAAGGATTTGATTTGGGTGGGCAACTGGGGGGACGAGGAGCGGACCACGGAACTGCGTGATTTCGTAGTCCAGCCGGCGCGGGACCTTGGGCTGGAAACGGAGTTTTACGGGGTGCGTTATCCGGAATTGGCGCGGGCCGAACTCGAGCAAGCGGGCATAGTATATCGCGGCTGGCTGGCCAACTACCGGGTGCCGGGGGCGTTTGCGCACTTCCGGTTCACGGTCCACATACCACGGCGGCCGTACGCCCAGGCCCTGCCGGGCATCCCGACGATCCGGGTTTTCGAAGCGCTGGCCTGCGGGATCCCGCTGATAAGCTCGCCGTGGCAGGACTCAGAGCACCTTTTCGCGCCCGGCGAGGAATTCCTGATGGCGCGTAACGGCGAGGAGATGCGGGAGTACATGCGAATGCTGATCCGGGAGCCGGGTCTGGGGCGGGATCTCGCGCGAAAAGGGCTGCGCAGAATTCAAGCTCAACATACCTGCGCCCATCGGGTCGACCAACTCCTGAATATCCTCAAAGAACTGGGCGTCGCCGCCGCCACACGCTCGCCGGCTCCGCGGCCAAAACCGGGGGACGGCCGGGCCTGGCAGCCGCGGGACGGTTCCGGCGCGCGCGCGTTTGGGTGGTGTGCGTTTGGGTAAAGCGGACCGCAACAGGCGGTAAAACCGTGAAGATCTCTTTCTTTGGATCGAGTCTTGTCTCCGCCTACTGGAACGGCGCGGCGACCTACTACCGTGGGATAATCCGCGCCCTTCACGCACGCGGCCATAGCGTGTGTTTCTACGAACCGGACGCCTACGACCGGCAATACCACCGGGATCTTCCGGATCCGGACTGGGCGCGGGTTGTCGTCTATGCGCCGACCACCGAAGGCGTGGAGGCCGCGCTGGACGCGGCTTCCACGAACGGGGGCTGCCCGCCGGACTTCATCATCAAGGCAAGCGGGGTGGGGGTGTTCGACGAACTTCTCGAAGCGGCGGTTGTCGAACTGCGAAGCCGGAGGACGCGCACCATTTTCTGGGACGTTGACGCGCCGGCGACACTGGATCGGGTTTGCGAGAACCCGCTCGATCCGTTCGGGCCGCTCATCGGCCGATACGACCTCATCCTGACGTACGGCGGCGGGGACAACGTGACGCGCAAGTACCTCTCGCTTGGCGCGCGGCGGTGCGTCCCCGTCTACAATGGGCTTGATCCGGAGACGCATTACCGCGTGGGCCCGGACGCTGCCCGGTTCGGGGCCGACCTGTCGTTCATGGGCAACCGGATGCCGGACCGGGAGCACCGGGTGGACGAGTTTTTCACGCACGCGGCCAGATGCCTTCCCGACAGGCGTTTCCTGCTGGGTGGCAGCGGGTGGGAACCCTGGCGGTTCCCGCCGAACGTAGCGTGCGCGGGGCACGTATACACGCGGGATCACAACGCGTTCAACTCGACGCCGCTCGCCGTGCTCAACATCAGCCGCGAGAGCATGGCCAGATACGGCCATTCGCCGGCGACGCGCGTGTTCGAGGCAGCGGGGGCCGCGGCGTGCATCATCACGGACGCCTGGGCCGGGGTCGGGGACTTTTTCGAACCCGGAAAAGAGTGGCTGGTCGCACGGGACGGGGATGAAGTGGCGGAACTGGTCGAGTGGCTCACGCCGGAACGTGCGGGCGCGATTGGGGAAGCGGCGCAACATCGTGTTCTGGCGGAACACACGTACGGGCACCGCGCGGCGGTGGTCGAACAACTGCTGAACGAGGTCAGGTGAGCGGATGCGGATCATCTTCCTGGGCCTGTCGATCACATCATCGTGGGGGAACGGCCACGCGACCACGTACCGCGGGTTGGTGCGGGAACTGTCGCGGCGTGGCCACAGCGTACTTTTTCTGGAACGGGACACGCCGTGGTACGCGGGGAACCGGGACCTTCCCGAGCCGCCGTATGGGACGACCGCGATCTACACGTCGGTGGACGAGCTGAAGACCCGGTTCACCGGTGAGGTGGATGGGGCGGATCTGGTGGTGGTTGGCTCTTACGTACCCGAAGGAGTGGCCGTAGCGGAATGGGTGCTGGACTGCGGTCCGAGGGCGACGGCCTTTTACGATATCGACACGCCGGTAACACTGGAGAAGCTTGGGCGCGGCGATTACGAGTACATCAGCCCGGATCTGATTCCGCGTTTTGATCTGTACCTGTCGTTCAACGGCGGTCCCGTGCTGGAGCTTTTGGAGCGGCAATGGGGAGCGCGGCGCGCAACGCCCCTGTATTGTTCCGCCGACCTCGACAATTACTACCCGGAACCGACGCACACCCAGTGGGATCTGGGGTATATGGGCACGTACAGCGCGGATCGGCAGCCGGCTCTCGACCGCCTCCTCCTCGAACCGGCGAGGACGGGCCGCGGCCGGTTCGTCGTGGCGGGGCCGAGCTTCCCGTCGAGGATAGCATGGCCGGCCAACGTCGAGCGGATCGAGCACGTGGCGCCTGGGGGGCACCGCGCTTTCTACAACGGGCAGCGCTACACGCTCAATGTCACGCGGGCGCAAATGGTGAGCGCGGGGTACGCGCCGAGCGTCCGGTTGTTCGAGGCGGCGGCGTGCGCGACGCCGATTATCTCCGACTGGTGGGAAGGCCTCGACTCTTTTTTTGTTCCCGGAGAGGAGATCTTCGTTGCGGGTTCGGCCGAGCAGATCCTTTACTATCTCTGGGACGTGGCCGCGGAGAAACGGCGGCAGACAGGCCTTGCGGCGCGACAACGGGTTCTGCAGGAACATTCGGCGGCGCATCGGGCCGCTCAACTCGAATCCTACGCGCTTGAAATCCTGAACCCGCCGGGCCAAAATAACGGGGGTCAACGCCGGGAATGCGAATCTTATGGTCGCTAGCAACGTTCAGTCGATGATCCAGTCGCTCAAGCCCTGGTTCCACAACATCCACCTGCCGGACGGGTCGCAGACCGCGCCGGACCACGCGCTGGGTGATTTCCCAAGTTTCAAGTGGCAGGCAATCGAGCCGCTGCTGCCAAAGAATATGGAGGGCTGGACGGTTCTGGACGTGGGTTGCAACGCCGGCTTCTACAGCATCAAGTTTGCGCAACGTGGTGCGCACGTTCTTGCCTTGGATCACGACCCCCACTACCTCGCCCAGGCCCGATGGACCATCAGCCAGTTCAACCTGAGCCGGTACGTCGAGCTTCGTCAGATGCAGGTGTACGATCTGGCGAGGATGCGGGAACAGTTCGACCTGGTGTGTTTCATGGGGGTTTTCTATCACCTGCGCTACCCGGTGCTGGGCCTCGACATCGTGTCGAGAAAAGCGGGGCAGCTCATGATGTTTCAGTCGCTCATGATGCCTGGGGAAGAGGTCATCAACGATCCAACGGATCGCCCACTCCACGACCGAGAGGTTTTTCACAACCCGGCGTGGCCCAAAATGGCCTTTATCGAGCACTCGTTCGCGGGCGACCCGACCAACTGGTGGATCCCGAATCGGGCCGCAGTCGAGGCGCTGCTTCGTTCGGTCGGGATGAGCATCATCGCCCGGCCCGACCCCGAAATTTTCTTCTGCGAGAGGGTGCTGCCGACGAGCGACGACACCCTGAGCATCCAGGCGGAAGCCGCTTCCTAAGTACACGAATCCATAAATGCGGCAACGTATAATACACAAAGCAAAAAACGGGGACTGACCCGCTTCCGGCTGTTTGGAAACGCATTTTCGGCAGTTTGAAAATCGTGTCTGTCCCCGCTTTTCGCAGCATGAATACGTCACCGAATTTACGAACAACAGTCCTAAGGCGGCTAAGAAGCCGCATTCAGAATAAGCCTCTCCCCCACTGCCGCGTCTGTACCGTTTCTACACGTCGGGTGTTCAGGTTTTTCCCAGTGCGTATTCCGGGCCGGCCGGGATCTGTTCTGGGCGCGTGCTGGAGGCCGTTCACCGGCGCCGCCTGCTTGGCACACGGCTTGCCATAGAACACGCGCCTCGATTGTTACATAGAGCGTATGGAGACGGGCGATGCCCGGACGCTGCACCCGCGGCGGGGCAAGTTCCGCAGGATGTAGGGGTAGGCGGCGCCGTCTCAAACCGGTTCCGCACTGTTGCGGTTCCATAATGAAAGGAAAACTCCATGTTATCAGGCTATGGAAGAATCCGCGCCGAAGGGCACATGCAGACCCTTAAGGCTCTTGAGCGTGATATCGACGTACTTCGGGCCGACATCAAAGGCTTGGCCAAGTCCATCAAGGGAAGCACAAAAGACCGGTACAGCGACCTTGCGAAGTGGTTTAGCGAAGCCACCAAGGACATCAAGGCCGGCGAAACCCTGTCTGGGGCTCTGACGGCCGTCAAGGATTCGAGCCGGCGTGCGGCGTTTCGTACCAAAGCGGGGATCACGACGAGGCCGTTTGTCAGCATCCTGGCGGCGTTTGCGATCGGGATGACGATAGCGATGCTTGTGCGGCACTCACGTTCCTGAGGAGAACCGATTCGTGCTCTTTATCGCTGATCTGGTGATTTCCGCGATTCGTTTCGCCGAAGCCGAAGTGAAGGCATTCCGTCGCGGCGTGTTCCGCGTAACGGTGGCGTTTGTCGTCCTTCTTGCGGCGGTCGTATGCCTTCTTACGGGTTTTGGTATGGCCGTGGCAGGCCTGTTCCTGCTGCTGAAGCCGGGAGTAGGCGCAATCGGGGCCGCGTTTATTGTCAGCGCCATCGCCGTGATATGCGCGGCCATCCTCGCCTTGATCGGGTGGTACTACGCGCGCTGAAGCGCGTTCGCGCGCTGAACAGGGCAGAGCCACAAGGCCATCCGCGGAACTCCAGGTTGGCGAAACGCTGTTGCATGTTCAAACGACGCGCGCCGACGGGCGCTTGCAAGGAGATGGAAATGACCACCGCATTTGTTGCTGAAACCACGAACCGGGTCGCGCAGGCAACGGCTGACCACGTCAACCAGCGAATCCAATGGACGACCGAGGCCGCGGTGCTTCATTTTGGCCGGCGGCTGGACGAGATCGAGTCCCGCCTCCACCAGCTCAACCAGGAGTGGGATATCGAGCGTGCGCTGGAAGCGACTGCGGGCGTCGTCATTTCGACGACACTCCTTCTCGGCCTGTTGAGGAAGCGATGGCGGCTCCTGTCGATGGTGTCGTCGGGCTTTCTGGTCTATCACGCCATCGAGGGGTGGTGCCCGCCCCTACCCATCCTGCGCCGGCTTGGGGTGAGAACCGGGCGAGAAATCAACCGCGAGAAATATGCGTTGAAAGCCATCCGCGGGGATTTCACGGGCGCCGGGCCGGACACCCCCGGCGAGCCCGCCGAAAAGGCACGGGCCGCGGCGGCCGCCGTTTCGGACAAGTTCAGCTTGACGCAGCCGCCAAATGTTTACGCGTACGAAGAACCTTTGAATGTTCAAGGGGATTAACCATCCGGTCAGGCGAGCGAACGGCGTTTTGTGCAATGGCATGCCGGTTGCGCCGCAATAAGTGAACTTCTACGAAAGGAGGACGTCATGCTGGGTTGGATCTTGATAATAGTGCTGGTGATACTGCTGATCGGTGCGCTGCCAACGTGGCCGTACAGCAGCAGGTGGGGCTACTATCCGACGGGCATCATCGGTGTGATCCTGGCGATAGTGCTGATCCTGCTGCTGTTTGGCTTATTCCCGTTCGGCCGAACCGCGACCACCGCCCCACCCGCCCCCACAGTTCAGCAGGCGCCATAATAAAAGAGGAGCGAGCTCGAAATGGCTGAAAAAACCCTTCCACCTCAGCGTCAGCGTCGCCCGCCAGGCATCGAAAAAGTGATGCAGCCGACGCCGGAATCCAGTGCCAGGACATACAGGGCTGCCGACAAACTCGCCGGAAAGGTGGCGCTAATCACGGGCGGAGACAGCGGTATCGGCCGGTCCGTCGCCGTCATGTTTGCCAAAGAAGCGGCGGACTGCGCGATCGTATATCGGAACGAGCACGAAGACGCAAGAGAGACCAAGCGGCTTGTCGAGGAGGCTGGCCGCACGTGCCTCCTCATTGCCGGCGACCTCGGCGACAGCACGTTCTGCCGTCAGGCCGTCGATCAAACCCTGGAACAGTTCGGCCGGCTGGACATTCTGGTGAACAACGCGGCCGAACAACACGAGCAAGAGCAGCTTGAAGACATTTCGGACGAACAGCTCGAACGGACGTTCCGGACCAACATCTTCGCGTATTTCTATCTTACGCGTGAAGCGTTGAGGCACATGCAGCCGGGCAGCACCATCATCAATACGACCTCGGTGACGGCCTACGAAGGCAACCCCACGCTTATCGACTATTCCGCGACAAAAGGCGCCATCGTGGCGTTCACGCGGTCGCTTTCCAAAGCGCTGAGCGATCGCGAGATCCGGGTCAACGGGGTTGCGCCCGGCCCGATCTGGACGCCGCTTATTCCATCGTCGTTTTCGGAAGAAAAGGTTTCTACGTTGGGGGCCAACACGGCACTTGGCCGGCCCGGCCAGCCCGATGAAGTCGCTCCATCGTACGTATTCCTTGCGTCGGACGATTCTTCCTACATGACCGGCCAGGTCTTGCATCCGAACGGAGGGCGGATTGTAAACGGCTGATGCGGTGTTCCCCTATCGGGTGAAAAGAGAGGCGCCGCTGTCCCAATGCGGAATAACGAAAGGAGCGCCAATGTCTGGCGAATCCAAATCCACGAGAAATCACGGGATTATAAAGCGCTGGGTCGAAGACAGGGGCGGGTGGCCGGCTACGGGCCGGGGCATCGGCGGGGCGAAAAAATCGGCGGGGTTGCTCCGAATCGATTTTCCCGGCTATAGAGGGAAACAGAAACTCAAGAAGATTTCGTGGGAGGCATTCTTCCGGAAATTTGACGCGTCCAATCTGGCCTTTCTTTATCAAGAGTCAACACCATCGGGCCGGATAAGCCGGTTCAACAAGTTTCTGGACGCGCAATCGGGTTCAGCAAAGCCCATTTGGAATCTGGGCCAACCAAAACAATTTGACAAAGGGAAAAACGCCATGAACATTTTCGACATCATTGTGCATGACCACGAAAACGTGAAGAACATCATCCAGAAACTGCTCACCTCGACCACGCGCGCCGGAAAAACACGCGAACAACAGTTTAACAAGCTGCGCGACGAGCTCTCTCAGCATATGTTTGCCGAGGAACAGGTTTTCTACCCGTTCCTGATGGACCACGCGGACGATCGGGAGCCGGTGCACGAAGCCCTCGAAGAGCACCGATCGGCGCGGATCGTGCTGTCGGACGTGGAAGCGACACCGGTCGATGACGAGAGCTGGCACCCGAAGCTGAAGGTGCTCCATGAACAGCTCGACCACCACATACAGGAAGAGGAATTGGACATTTTCGAGCTGGCGCACGAATTCGTCGACAAAGACATGGCACATGACCTGGGACAGAAGTTCCAGGGGCTGAAGAAAGAAGCGCGCGCGGAAAGAATGGAGATAGCGGGATCGCGGCGCTGACTCGTTGTCCGTGCCAGTCCGTGTTCGTCCGTGCTGATCCCCGCAGGTCCCTTGGCGGGAGAAAGGATTAAACCATGAAAGCCATTGTTTTCCAGGGCGTCGGCGAGATTGGGCTGATGGACGTTGCCGACCCCTCGATTGAAATGCCAAACGACGCGATCGTGAAGCTTACGAGCCGCGCCATCTGCGGGACGGACCTCCACATGGTCCGCGGCACCATGCCTGGGATGGAACCCGGCACGATCCTGGGGCACGAGGGCGTGGGGTACGTCGAGCAGGTGGGGCCGTCGGTCCGCAACCTCGTTGAAGGGGATCGGGTGGTGATTGCGCCGACGATCGCGTGCGGGTACTGTTCGTACTGCCGTGCGGGTTATTTCTCGCAGTGCGACAATGCCAACCCGTACGGGAAACGTGCGGGCACCTGTTTTTTCGGCGGGCCAAAAGGTTCGGGGGGCATCCGTGGCCTGCATGCGGAACGAGCGCGGGTGCCGTACGCGAATGTGGGTTGCGTGAAGCTGCCCAATACGGTCAGCGACGAAGACGCCCTGATGCTGTCCGACATATTCCCGACCGGTTATTTTGGTGCGGAACTCGCGGAAATCAAGCCGGGCGACACCGTGGCGGTGTATGGATGCGGGCCGGTGGGCCTGTTTGCAATAGTGAGCGCGTTGCTGATGGAGGCGGGCCGAGTTTTGGCGATCGACTGCATTGACTCACGGCTTGACATGGCGCGGAGCCTTGGCGCGGAAGTCATCAACTTCGAGAAAGAAGACCCGATCAACGTTATTCTGGATCTTACCGGCGGGATAGGCGTGGATCGGGTCATCGACGCGGTGGGCGTCGACGCGGTCCATCCGATGGGGGGACCCGCCGCGGAAAAGTCCCGCCAGATGGAGTCGGAATTCCAGCGTGAACTCGAGGAGGTCGCGCCGGAAACCAATCCCCAGGGAGAAGCGTGGAAGCCGGGGAACGCGCCCTCGCAGGTGCTCGACTGGGCGGTCCATTCACTCGCGAAAGCCGGCACACTGGCCATTATCGGCGTTTACCCGCAACAGGCGGATTTCTTCCCGCTGGGGGCGGCGTTCAATATGAACCTCACCATAAAAGCCGGCCACTGCAACCACCGGAAGTACATCCCGGTGGTGCTGGAGCTTGTTGAGAGCGGCGTAGTGGTTCCGTCGTCGGTCATCACGAGCGTCGAACCCATCGGCTCGGCCATCGACGCTTACCATGCGTTCGACGAGCGTCGCGCGGGCTGGGTCAAAGTCGAACTGGTCCCGAAGGAAATCGGCGAGCCGCCCGTCTGGAAGATCGAAGAACCCGCAAGTCGTGAGTAACAGACACAACATCCGGTCCAAACCAGGAGAAAACCCGATGAACACCTTAGCCAATATGATGCAAGCCCACCCGTCGGTGTCCTTTGATGAGATGGACCTGCTCAACCGGTGCATAGACGACCTGACGATGTGCGAGCAGACCTGCACCATGTGCGCCGACGCTTGCCTGGCCGAAACGGAGCATCTTCAGCGGCTGGCCCGTTGTATCCGGCTCAACCTGGATTGCTCCGACGTGTGCAATGCCACGTCGAAACTCCTTTCCCGCCAGACCCACGCGCCCTCGGTGCTTTTCCGCCAGCAGCTCAACGCCTGCATGACGGCGTGCGATCTGTGCGGGGCCGAGTGCGACATGCACGCCGAATGGCACGAACACTGCAGAATCTGCGGAGACATGTGCCGGAAATGCTCGGAGTCGTGCAAGGAACTTCTCGACAAACTGCCCCAGTAAACGGTGTGATCGCGCTCCTGGGCCGGCCGTTGGCCAGCGCGGCATTCCCAGCATGGTTGAGGCCCGATGCAAGTCCTGCCAGGAAAACCGTGCCACACGACATGCCGGTGGAGGTGCTTCTCGCGTCAAAACAGGCGACGATCAAGCCGGTGGGAATGAGTTTGCCTGCCGAGTCGGTTGTTATTTCGGGGCCGGCCGACGACGCGCCCCTTTCGTTCCAGGGCTACAGCAAGATCGGCTTTCACGTCTGAACCACGGCGAGGGAGATCCACATGACCAAGGCAGCTTGGCGCAAAATCAACGACGACACTGACTTGCTTGACACACCTTCATTATGGGTCAACTTCATGCAATTCCCCCGGCAGTTCGACACCGAGGAGACGCTCGTAAGCGGCTCGAACGCGCCGGACTACGCGGGCGAGCTTTTCATGCCTCCGGCCGCCCCAACGGCCCCCGCTGAGACGCACCACGGCCAAAAAGGATCACGCCGCTATGAGTCCGTCAGGCGCACTCGCTTCGACCGCTATAACCGTGGCCGCCGTCATCGCTCTGGCCGCGGTTCCCTGCATGGCCGCCGGGGCGCAGGCTGCTACCGAAACCGGTTTCATAGCCTTCCGGCCTGAACGGCGCGATCCCACACCCGATCTCATCAACGCGCTCCGGCTTCCCGACGGCTTCCGCCTCGTGTTTGCCCGCAGACTCCGCAACATCATCGCGCGGGCCGTACTGCACATTTGAGCCGCGGCGGTTTGGCACGATTCCTGTAGTGTCCATTTCAGCTCAACAATGGAGACGCTCCATGCCGCGCAAACACCGAAATCCGTTTATTCCCTACGAACGCGCACGAGGAATGGAAGACCCAACGCTCATTGCTGAAAAAGAAGCCAAACAACGATACACGCGCCAGCAGGCCAAAATCAGAAGCCTGGGCGCGCCTCAAAAACAACGCACCGAGGAACGGCAAAAACAAAACAGATAGAGACCGGCAACGGCCGTCACTGGAAAGGCGGCAATGTGAAAAACTTGTGGAAAATCATCAAGCGCGCCGTGACGGACTTTTTTGCCGACGACTTGCTCACGCTCGCCGCGGCGATGTCCTTTTACACGATTCTGTCGCTGGCGCCGATCGCCGTTCTTCTGGTGGTCGTCGCGGGCTTCATCGGCCAGGACGCGATCAACTCGAGCGTCAGCCAGGCCGAACGGCTGATGGGGCCGCCGGCCGGCGATGCCCTCCAAACCGTCATCTCGAGGGCACAGCAGCAGCGGCAAGCGTTAACACTCTCCGCAATCCTCAGCCTCGGAGCGATCCTTTTCACGGCGCTCGGCGCGTTCGTCCAGTTTCAGTACTCGATGAACCGCATCTGGGGCATTCAATCCAAGGGCAAGAGCGCCGTCTGGGACTGGGTGCGCAAGCGGCTGCTGTCGGTGCTGCTGCTGGCGGCCGTCATCATCAGTTCGGTCCTCAGCGGTCTTTTCCCGCAGTTGACCTGGATCAACACCCTGGCCTCGTTTGTCTTATTCGTAATTCTGTTCGCCCTGGTGTTCAAGTACCTGCCCGACGCCAAGATCGCCTGGCGCGACGTGTGGGTGGGGGCGATCATCACGGGGATCCTGTTCAGCGTGGGCATCTGGGCGATCGGCCTCTACCTCGGGCGCAGCGGTGCGGGCTCGTCCTACGGCGCGGCGGGATCGCTGGTCGTGTTCCTGCTGTGGGTATACTACGCCGCGCTCATCCTGTTCCTCGGCGCCGAGATTACCCAGGCCTACTGCTTCGTCTATGGCGAAAGAATAGAGCCTGCGGAATACGCCGAGCGGATCGATAAACACCAAGCGCAGGAGAAACAAAATAAAAAATAGGCCACGCCCGAACAACAAGAAGCCGTCGAAACCCTCGAAAAAGAGAACGTGTACTTCTAGCGCCCTCCTCACAAAAGGCGCGCCCGCCGAAAACCCCTGGGACTTCTACCAGGACCGCCGAAGATGGATCCGCTCCACCGAACCCGGGCCCGATCCCGACCAGTTCCATTACGTCCCCCCCGACGAGAAAGAACTCGCACGACAGCGCGCGCAAAAAGCCCAAACTAATGCCCGTAAAGCCCTCACTCGCGCCGTGCTACTGGCCAACGACAACCACGAAACCGAAGCACTCGAACAATGGCGACAAGCCTCATTCGCCGACCGAGCTTTCACCGAAAACTGGACTACCCGGCTCCGAAAAACCATCCGCGCACGCCAACGCGCCGCCGCACGCTCCAACCCGCCCCCATAAGCCCCCGGCAGTCCCCGCCCAAAGTTGAATAGTAGGCCGACATCGCCGATGTCGGCCAGGTTGTAGCGCAGGCGTCTCGCCTGCACGCTTCTAAAAAACAGCAGGCGAGACGCCCGCACCACAATAGTTGTCGTCGCGCCTACTTTTCCTTGTCTTTGCGTTCTTGCTGTTTGATTTTGTCCCAGACTTGGGCGACGTCTTCGGGGGTTTGGGCGGTGTGTTCGCCGAAGATGTGGCCGTGTCGGCGGATCATTTTTGCGTGAGCTTTTTGAAGTGCGTCGAGGATTTGGAAGCGGCCTTCGGTTTCGGCGGCGGCGGCGCAGGCGAGTAGGGTGAACAGGGTGTCGCCCCATTCGGTTTCGATTTCGGCGTTGTTGTCCTGGTTGCAGGCGTCGACGAGTTCGCCCGCTTCTTCGCGGGCGTATTGGGCGAAACTGAGCGTGGTCTGTTTGCGGTCCCACGGGCAGCCGTCGGGACTGCGGAGGTACCGGGCGAGGCTGATGAGCGCGTGGAGCCACTCGGGCTCGGATTTTGGAGGTTGATCGATGTGCGGGAGTTTCATGGTTATTTTCTTTCGTGGCTGCGAAAAGCGGGTACAGACGCCTTCCCAAAGTGGTGATCGCGAAAAGCGGGGACAGGCACGCTTTTTCCAAACTGCCGGAAAAAACGAGCCAGTCCCCGTTTTTCGCGGATATGAGGCAGATTATTCATTGATTTTCTCGGTTTTATAGCTAAAGTTGACCGGTTTCCTGCCGAACATAGTAGCAGAAGTGGCCGTGGAACGGATACACGGCTGGAAGTGGACATGGAGGTCCAGACTATGACGGTACAATGCTGCAAATGCAAACGGGTCCGGATACATAACCGGTGGTCGTCGGCGACGGCGGCTCAGGGCCCGGTGAGCCATACGTATTGTCCGGTATGTTTTGAAGCGGTCCGTGTGGAGATCCGGCGTTCGAAACTTGGGAGGGCCGCCGAACCCGCGCCGGCCGCGTGACGGTCAGGTGGCGCCGCCGGTCTTATACCCTGCCAAGTCGAGCGTGACAAACCGGTAGCCGGCGTTTTTCAACTCTTGGACGAGTGCCGGGCGGATGTCCGGCGAGATGATTTTGTCGAGGTCGGCGAGTTCGATTTCGATCCGGCAGATGTCGCCGTGGTGACGGTCGCCATAATGGCGGGCACGATACTGCCGGAATCCGTATTTTTTGAGGACTTCTTCGGCGCGCTCGACTTGGGCCATCTCATCGAGGTTAAGTGCGCGGCCCGTGGGGAACCGCGACGCGAGGCATGCGAACGATGCTTTGTTCCAGGTGGGGAGACCGCGTTGGCGGCTGAGTGCGCGGATGTCGTCTTTTTTGAGCCCCGCCTCGAGCAGCGGGGCGACGACTCCGTTTTCGCGTGCGGCGATTTTTCCGACGCGTGTGAGGTCGGCTTGGTCGTCAGCGGTTTCGCCGTACGCGAGCACGGTGATGTGATTGTCTTCGGCGTATTGGCGCATGCAGGCGAACAGTTCGCCTTTGCAGACGTAACACCGGTTGCGGTTGTTCTTGACGAACTCGGGGTTGTCGAACTCGAGGGTCTGGATGACGTCGAGCGGCCATCCCTTTTGGTGTGCGAGCGCCTTGGCCTCTTTGAACGCGGATCGTGGGATGCTGGGCGAGTCGGCGATGACGAGCCGGAGTCGGTCGCGGAGCACCTCGTAGGCGACGTCCGCGAGGTAGGTCGAGTCGACGCCGCCCGAATAGGCGAGGACGAGGCCGTCGTAGCAGGCGAGAAGCCGTTTGAGCGCGGCTTCTTTCTCGAGAGCGGTGCCGAGGTCTTCGGTCATTGGTCGAGGACTCCTGTCATGGTTGCGCCGCGCGATTCGCGGAGGGTGACGGTCGCGATGCGGTTCTCGAGATCGCGCGGCGAGGCGACGGCGACGCGGATGTAGTTGGGGGTGTAGCCGACCCAGCGGCCGCCGGACTTCTGCTCGAACAGGACGTCCATGCGGTGGCCTTGGTGGCGCTGGTGGAACCGGTTGCGTTTTTGTGCGCTGATCTCGCGCATGCGGCCGCTGCGCCTGCTCGATTCGTGCGGGTCGATGCGGCCTGACATTTGCGCGGCGGGCGTGCCGTGGCGAGGGGAGAATTTGAACACGTGCGCGTAGTCGATCGGGCTTTCGAGCACGAACCGGCAGGTTTCGTCGAAGTCGTCATTGGTCTCGCCGGGGAAGCCGACGATCACGTCTGCGCCGATGCAGAGTTGCTCGACGGCGGCGCGTGCGGTGTCGAGGAACGCGGCGAACTCGGGCGCGGTGTAGGTGCGGCCCATTGCGCGAAGCGTTTTGTCGCACCCGGATTGCAGCGGGATGTGGAGGAACGGCACGAGGACGTGGCGCGGGTCGTTCATTCGGTCGAGTAGGCCGCGGGGGATCGTCGTCAGTTCAATTGAACTGATCCTGACGCGGGCGAGGCCGTCGACCGTGCTCAGCGCGTCGACCACGTCGACGATGGTGGCGCCGCGCCAGGCGTACGCGCCAACGTTGATGCCGGTCAGCACGATCTCCTTGACGCCGCGGGAGGCGAGCGCCGTGGCTTCGTCTACGAGGTTGAGCATCTCGCGGCTGCGCGGTTTGCCGCGCGCCAGCGGCACGACGCAGTAGGCGCACATGCAGTCGCACCCGTCCTGAATTTTGAGGTTGGCGCGTGTGGTTGGGCCGGTTGCGGTGACGGAGTTGGGAAAGTCGATCGTGAAATCGTCGTCGGGGAGGCCGTTGCAGAACACGGCGGGTACGGGGTTTTTGTGGGGTGTGACGTGTTGGAGGACGTCGAGTTTGTTGGCGTTGCCCATGACGAGGTCGACGCCGGGGATCTGGGCGACCTGTTGGGCGTGCAACTGCGACGTGCAGCCGATCACGGCGACGAACGCGCGTGGGTTTTGGCGGATGAACGCGCGGATCATTTTGCGGGACTTTGCGTCGGCCTCGGCGGTGACGGTGCAGGTGTTGATGATGCCGAGGTCGGCGGGCTCGCCGTGCGGCACGAGCGTGTAGCCGGCGTCGTGGAGGCGGGCGTGAAGCAGGGCCGATTCGGCCTGGTTGAGCCGGCAGCCGAGCGTGATTATGGTGGCATGCTTGCCGCTGTCGTTGGCGCGCATATCAGGCCTGCCCTACCGGGCCCCTCACGGGGCCCCGTGAGGGGGCGCCGAGGAGCCAATGGCCCTTGACGTCGGTGATGCGAACCGGGACGAGGTCGCCGATCTTGAGGCCGTCGGCGGCGACGCTGACGGGGCGGTAGCCGTCGGTTCTGGCGCTCGAGACGCCGGGCGTGCGCGGGTGCGTGCCGTCGATCAGGACTTCGTAGACGCCGCCGACGTATACGGCCATCCGCTCGGCGTTGATCTGGTCCTGCAACGCGATGAGGCGAGCGAGGCGGTCTTCTTTGACGTCGCGGGGGATATCGTCGCCGAGTTCGCAGGCTTTTGTGCCGGGTCGCGGCGAGTATTTGAAAGAGAAGACCTGGCTGAACCGGACTTGGCGCATGACGCCGAGGGTTTCTTCGAATTCGGCGTCGGTTTCGGTGGGGAACCCGACGATGAGGTCGGTGCTGATCTCGATTGCGGGGATGCGCGACTCGAGATAGGCCACCTTGTCGAGGTACTCGAGGATGGTGTGGCGGCGGTTCATGAGTTTGAGGACGCGGTCGGCGCCGGCCTGGAGCGGCAGGTGCAGGTGGTTGCAAATCGTGGGGCGATCGGCCATGAGGTCGGCGAGGTCGTTTGACCAGTCTTTGGGGTGTGGCGAGGTGAACCGAACGCGCGCGAGGGGCAGGCGGGAGACCGCGTCGAGCAGGTGGTAGAAGGAGTTGTCGCCGGCTTTGTATGAGTTGACGTTCTGGCCGAGCAGCCAGATTTCTCTGGCGCCTTTTGCGATGAGGTCGCGTGCTTCGATGAGGATGTTGTCGAGTTCGCGGGAGACTTCGCGGCCGCGGACGTGGGGGACGATGCAGAACGTGCAGAAATTGTTGCAGCCTTTGCTGATCGCGATATAGGCCTTGCACCCGTCGACGTGGCCGCGTTCGAGCCAGGGTTCTGGGATGAAGTTGTTGACGCGCTCGCGGCCGGGCGCCCAGCCGGTCATGACGACGCGTTTGCCGGCGTGGACTTGGTCGAGCATCTCGGGGAGGCGGAAATAGTTGTCGGGACCGAACACGAGGTTGACGAGGGGCGACCTTTTGAGGAGGTTTTCGCCTTCCTGCTGTGCGACGCAGCCGGCGACGCCGACGACGAGGCCGGGGTTGCGGTCTTTGATCGGGCGGAGCATGCCAAGGTAGCTGTAGACTTTGTTCTCGGGGTTGCGGCGGACGGAACAGGTGTTGACGATCACGAGCGAGGCGTCTTGGGGCGATTGTGCGGGCTCGTAACCGAGGCTCGCGAGGATTTCCATGATGCGGAAACTGTCATGCTCGTTCATCTGGCAGCCGTATGTCTGGATATGTGCTTTCATGACCAATGAATAGTACCTGTTGGGCGGGAAGACCCGCAAATGGCGACCAGCGCGAGGTGCTCAGGACAATCGGACTCGCCTCCGATGAAACCTTGACTCAGTTCGATGCGGTTTTCCCAACTGGTCTTTTTGATCGCTGACTGCTAAACTCGGTGCAGATCCAAGGAAGTTATTGAGGTCCAGAGAAATGACAGCCGTAATCGAGGACAAGCTTGAAGCCATAGCGGATCTCTGCCGAGCGTATGAAGTTCGGGAATTGGCGGTTTTTGGATCTGCATTGAGAGACGACTTTACTGCCGAGAGCGATATTGACTTCCTCGTGACCTTCCATGGGAGTGATTACGGCCCCTTTCTTGAAAAGCTGATGGATTTTGAGAATGCGCTGGCTGCGCTGTTGGCGCGTCCGGTAGACGTGGCGACGAGGCAAAGCGTTGAGCAAAGTGACAACTACATCCGCCGGAAGCATATCCTGTCTTCGCTGAGGACGATTTATGTGGCGGGATGATGCCTACTTGCTGGACATGCTGCTATACGCGAAACGCGCCAGGGACTTTTGCAAAGACGTTTCTCTTGAAGTGTTTCTGGCCGATGAGAAGTTGCAACTGGCTACGCTCTATGCGTTGCAGGTTGTTGGAGAAGCCGCCAGCAAGGTTTCAGGCGAATTTCAGCAAGCGCACCCGGAGATTCCGTGGCCGCGCATCATCAACTTGCGCCACCGGTTGGTTCACGATTACCCACGGGTCGAAATGCCCCGGGTTTGGAGCATTGTCAAGGAAGGTATTCCGGCACTGATAGCGTCTTTGGAAGTGCTTGTTGTTCCGGAAGAAAAAGGGGCTGAATAGGTTCACGCCCTCAAGAAAGGCCAAAGCATTATTATGAACAATCGGCATGTTTCGAGGCGGAGTTTTTTGATTAGTGCGGCGATGGCCGCATCGGGGTGCGCGACAACCGGCGAGAGACTGGCGGCGAGTGTGGCGGCGGCGCGAGGGCGGTCGATCTCGCCCAATGAGAAGATCAATATTGCGGGGATCGGCATTGGGGGTCAGGGGCGCGGTGACCTTGAGAATTGCGAGTCGCATAACATCGTGGCGTTGTGCGACGTGGACTGGAAATATGCCTCACGGGCGTTCAACAAGTATCCCGACGCAAAAAGGTACAAAGATTTCCGCGTGATGCTCGATAAACAGAAAGACATCGACGCGGTCGTGATCGCCACGCCGGACAATACGCACGCGGTCGCTGCGATGGCGGCGATTCAGTGCGGCAAGCACGTGTATTGCGAGAAGCCGCTGACGTTCTGCGTCGACGAGGCGCGCAAACTGGCGGATGCGGCGCGGGCGGCGAAGGTGGCGACGCAGATGGGGAACAGCGGCCAGGCGAGCGAGGAGTCGCGGGTGACGTGTGACTATATTTGGAGCGGTGCGCTGGGTCCTGTGCGGGAGGTGCACGTCTGGACAAACCGGCCGATCTGGCCGCAGGGTGTCCGCCGGCCCGCGGAAGCCGACGCCGTGCCCGAAACGCTCGAGTGGGACCTGTGGCTGGGGCCGGCGCCGGAGCGGCCGTTCAACCGGGCGTACCTCCCGTTCAAATGGCGAGGCTGGCGCGATTTTGGGACGGGCGCGCTGGGCGATATGGGGTGCCATGCGTTCCACCCGATTTTCCGGGCGCTGAAACTTGGGCATCCGATGAGCATCGAGGCGTGTTCGAGCGACAAGGAGCGGATCAACAAGGAAACGTTTCCGCTGGCGGAGATTGTCCGCTACCAGTTTCCCGCGCGGGGCGACATGCCGGCGGTGATGCTGACGTGGTACGACGGCGGGCTGTTTCCGGCGAAACCGGCGGAGATCGACAGCGACGACCCGCTCGAGGAGGGCGGGACGCTGTACGTCGGCGACAACGGCAAAATGCTGGGGTATCGCATCATTCCCGAGGCGCGGCGCAGGGAACTGGGCCGGCCGCCCAGGATGATCGAGCGGTCGCCGGGCCATTTCGAGGAATGGTTCAACGCGTGCAGGGGCGGCGAGCCGGCGGGTGCGAACTTCGACGTGGCCAGCGTTGTGACGCAGGCGACGCTGCTGGGGAACATCGCGCAGAAAACGCGGAAACGGTTGCTGTGGGATGGCGAGAAGATCACGAATGTCGCCGATGCCAATAAATACCTGGGCAGAGAATACCGGCCCGGCTGGGAAATATAGTCCGGAGTCTGGAATCTGGAGAAGAATGGGCAAACCATTCGCTACGGTTCTCACCGCGCATTATGGAGCGATCTGACATTCTTCAAAACGGGAAGTTCTTATGTCCCTTTGGTCCTTTATGTCCCTTACTTGATTTGCAGCCATTTTAAGGAGGCCTGAAATGAACCTGCTTTCTTGTTTGCTAATGGCATTTGCGCTGGTTGGTGCGGCGGACGATCCGTTGGAGAAACCGCCCGTGCTCGAAGGGTTCACGCTCGAGCACAACATCGGGAAGGACAATCTCCCGGTGGAGGGCAAGACGTTCGAAACGGCGGGCTGGGTCGAGTCGGATTTCGACGGGAAAGGCGAGGTGAAGATCGAGAACGGGACGGCCATCCTCGGGAAGGGGAACGACATGACGGGCATCCGTTGGACGGGCCCGCTGGCGAAGATGAATTATGAGATCAGCCTCGAGGCGAAGCGCGTCGAGGGGAGCGACTTTTTCTGTGGTCTTACGTTTCCGTACGGTGATGATCCGTGCTCGTTTATAGTCGGCGGTTGGGGGGGCACGGTGGTTGGCATTTCAAGCCTGGATTATCAGGACGCGTACAACAACGAGACCTGCCAGTTCAAGAAGTTCGAGCCTAACAAGTGGTACACGATCCGTGTGCGGGTCACGCCGAATTACATTCAGGCGTGGATTGACGACGATCAGTTGGTGAAGGTAAAGACGACGGGGCGCGAGATCGGGATTCGGTCGGAGGTGGAAAAGTCGCGGCCACTGGGGATCGCCACGTGGAGGACAACGGGCGCCATTCGCAACGTAGATCTCAATGTTTACACCAAGCCGCCGGAAGAGCCGAAGGACGAGGAAGAGTAGCAGGGCGGCCTGTCTCAAAGCCTGTCATCCTCGAGCCGAGGAAGCCCGGTCGTTGCTTTTTTGTTAAGCAAAACTGAGATCAAAGCCTGTCATCCTGAGCCCGCCCAGCCGCCGGTCAGCCACCAAAAAGCGGTCTATCCCTGCACGGTCGAGGGGATCCTCACACCTTGCCATCAGACGTCTGAAACAACGGGCTTAGCCTGTGTCTGGCAAGGCTCAGGATGACAGGCTTTGATGTTGGTTTTGCGTATCAAAAAAGCCCTTGAAAGAGGCCTTCCCCTGCTCCGGATGACAGGCTTTGATCTTTAGTTTTGCGTAACAAGCAAGGGGGAGATGGAAGCGGGGGATGTGGTGCTGCGGGAGGAGATGGAGCGGTGCCGGTTGGACGTGGGGGACGACGGGCAGTTCACCGCGGCGCCCGATCCGGCGCCCGACGCGGCGTCGAATTTCAGGGTGTATTTCCGGGAGAAGCCCGAGGAGTACCAGCGGGGGATGCGGGAATCGCTGGGGAAATTGTACCGAAGGTTTAAGTTGAAGAAAGGGACATAAAGGAGACAGCGCCGGGCAAAGCCGGCAAGGTGTAGCGAGTGAGAGTCTTGCACAGTGAAGGCGTAGCGAGCCACACTGGCCCCGCGCCATGGCGCTTCGGTCGCAAGGCCGCGGTGCAAGCGTT
>Ga0315285_10000141_pt1 | contig 69852 bp, 62 predicted proteins | sample YL17G09_36_MG_FD_203698 | JGI IMG/M metagenome (GOLD analysis project Ga0315285, IMG submission 203698) | Sediment microbial communities from Yellowstone Lake, YNP, Wyoming, USA - YL17G09_36 | ecosystem: Environmental > Aquatic > Freshwater > Lake > Sediment | place: USA: Wyoming | collected... | reverse complement strand
AAATCTTCCGCTGAAGTATGGACAGATCTCGCGGCATCTTCTACTGAATGACAGGAAGTGGGGAAAGAAAGATGCTCAGCTTGAAGATGATTATCTTGAATATACTGCTTAATTTTTTCTTCGTAGTAATTCATTATTACTCCCTTCTACTTAAATAGTTCTTAAGCATTAATTTAAATATAAGAGAAATATATTTTTAAAGCTTAACTATAGTATTTTTTAAATACTTTAAGGGCGTTCAAGGTTATCCATTTGCTTGGCTTACCCTTTTGTTCAATATTGGTCTGGAAACGCCCATTAAAGGTATTTTCTAATTTCCATTTGCCCTCTTCATCCTGCTTAGAGATTAAAATATCCATAGCCTCCTGCATCCGTTGATCATGGTAACCTAATTGAGTTAATATGCCTAAAATTTCCAGAATATCATCCTGATACATTAAAGGGAAACCTAAACGCAGCCAGCCTGGCTTTGATATTTTACTCAAATCATGACTTTTTTTATAAAGATGATGCTGGAGTAAATATTCCACTCCCTCTTCAATAGTGTTTTTAACCTCTTTATTTCTTTGAATAATAGGAATTTCTGCTAAGGCCTTTAAAGTTTTTACTACGCCCATATGACAGGAATGTTTACCCCAACACATAACAAATCTATCGTAAGGCCAACCTTTCGGTCGTTCATTTATCCCATCATCGAATCTTTGATAAGTAGTAATCCAATTTATACTTTTTTGCACCCTAACATCCTGAAGATAACCTAATCTAATTAAACTATAAACCAGGTTTCCGGTTAAGCAGGGTATCACTCCACTGGACCTGCCCCCTCCGGTCTTGGCACTGATCGATATAGAAAAACCATTACTTTCGCGATCTTGAGAGTTTTCCAGAAGGAATTCGCAAGCTCTCTTAATGCGGCTATCCTTTCCGTCTGCACCGAGTTGAGCGAGGATAAGAATTTGCCATACGGTCCCTTTATATTTAGCAGTATAAAATTTTTCTGCCTCTTCCCAATATCCTTCCTCATTCTGCCTGGCTAAAATCTTAGGTACCACTCCTTTTTGCATAATTTCGGCTTTATCCTTTAGCACTTCCGGATCTTCTTTTGATTTTTCGAAAAGATCGACTAAAGCAAAATATCTCACTGAAGGATTATCCTCTTCTAATAACCAGTTTGTCTGGTCAGCTTTCAGCATTGATTTCCAATTATTCATTTTTTGTCCTCCACATAAATCAAAACTATTTAGTATAAATTTTTATTATAATTTTGGGACTTTCAATAATTTTTGGGAATAAAGATTCTACGCAGATGTTCTGACTTTTGCATTAAATTCTGAATATCCACTATTTTATCTTCTTTTATCTTTAAAGCTTTGGTTATATCCGTAATTTCCCAACCCTTTTCTAAAGCTAATAAAATTAAATCCATCTTTTCATAAGAAATTCCCAGGGCTTCTTCATCATCAAGACCAGGGATAAGGTCAGGCGAAGGAGGCTTTTGAATAATTCTGGAGGGGATATTTAGATAGTAAGCTAATTCTCTTACCTGAGTTTTATATAAATTAAGAAGAGGCATAATATCTGAAGCATCATCACAGCCATGTTTGACAAAAAATCCAATCTGATATTCACTTTTATTGGCGGCTCCAACTACCAATCTATTTTCTAATTCGGCATAAAGATAGAGTAATACCATTCTGATTCGATGTTTTATCCGATAATAGGCATTACTCTTTTCCAAGTAACTTTTAAAGGCTTTATCTTTAAAACCTAAAAGACTATCGGAAAAAGGATTCTCTCCAGTCTTTCTGGCATAGAATTGGTAGGCTCTTTTAATTAAACTATCTTTTACTCCTCCCCAGGAAGGGATTTTATTAAAAGGAAATAATTCGTATATTCCCATTTCTTTAAGATAAGGGGTTATATCGATTAATTTGGTGGAAATGGATAATTCTTGAGCTAAATCCTGGGCGTCTTTTAAATGTTCTTTTTTAGAATCCTGATCCGGCATAATTAAAGCTAAAACTTTTTTAGGGCTAAGTGCTCGCTGACCCAAGGCAGCAATAACTGCCGAGTCAATCCCTCCGCTTAGCCCCAAGATGAGCCCATCTCTTTCTAATTTTTCGGTATATTCTCGGATAAAATTCTTCATAGAAAGAGATACTTTTTCAGGTTCAATCCTCATTTCAGTCTTTAATTTTTCTAAAAGATTATCACTCATTCTCTTTAACTACCGTTTTAAATATTTTTAATATTTTTTATTCGGTTTTATAATATTTGCTAATATTGGGTATAGTTTAAAAGTTCAATTTCACCCTCTATCCCATCATCCCCAAAGGTCTTACTCCTTAAAGGTAAGGCTAATTCTGGATCAATAACCCATTCGGCCAGCATTTTATCTTCCTCTTCGGGGCTGAAAAGCTGGCAGACGAATCCTGATCTTCCGGCAATTTCTTCCATAGCAGTTACCTTGACTATCCCTGCCCCAAAGAAGCTCATCTTTTCTCCTACCTTTAAATCCATCTGGCTAAAAAAGAAACCATAAGCAGGATTAATTACTAACATATTTAAGGATATTCCGTAAGCTCCCCCTAACCCAAAAGCAGTCTCCTGGCCTAATTTATCTTTAGTTAAAGTTCCTTTAGTGGTATAAGCAACTTCATAGACTTCCTCACCTTCCTGAGATTTCTCTGGGCCTTTTTTAATATCCAGGATATAGATGATTTCCACTGGTTCCTCATCTTCATTCCAGATGATTTTGTATTCAAAACGCTCATCTCCCTTAAATTGATAAGGTTGCCACTTTTCAGCCCATCCTAACTGCCCTACTCCCAATAAAAATAATCCTATTATTAGTAGAATAATTAAAAATTTCTTAGTCGTCCCTTTCATTTTGTTTTTTCTCCTTTTTTATTTTCTTTTTATATTTTTCCTTGGCCGGCTTTTTAAATCAGTCTATCAGAAAAAAATGGGATGTGTCCCTATTTAAAATAAATTTCATCTAATGTTGATTTTATCTCTTTTAAAGATTCAAAAACTAGATTTGGCTTAATTGTAGAATTAATTAGATCTTCTTTTTTTGTTTCTCCTGTTAATACAAGAATTGTAATCATTTTATTGTTATTTCCCATTGCAATATCTGTATACAATCGATCGCCAACGTAAGCTATTTCAAAATCTTTCAGTTTTGTATAGTCAAGTATATATTGAAAAGTATAATGCGACGGTTTTCCAAAAAAAACTGGTATGACCCCTGTTGATGCAGTAATTAATGCACATATTGAACCACAATCTGGTATAAGTCCTGTCTCGGTTGGACAGTTAAAATCAGGATTAACGGCAAACACAGGAACATTATTTCTTATAAAATCACATGCTTTCGATAAACGCTTATATTCAAGCGTTGTGTCAAAACCAACAATTACTAAGCCAGGGTCATCTTCAACAATTTCAATATTCGCATTAATAAAATCTTCTTTCAAATAATCAGTGCCTAAAAGATATACTTTTTTATCGGACATGTGTTTTTTAATATATTGAATAATGACTTGGTTTGAAATCAATACTTTATCGCTTTTAATTTTACAACCCATTTTCTTTAGTTTTTCTATATAATATTTAACATTTTTAGAAGAATTATTAGTAAAAAAATAAAAATCTTTTCTATATTTTTTTAAACATTTTAGAAAATCTAAAGAACCACCGTATAGTTTGTCCCCAAGATAGAAAGTACCATCCATATCAAGTACAAAACATTTTACCTGCCTTAATATATCTTTTGCTTTATCTTTATCAGATAAGCATTTATACCCTTGCTCTTTAATAAAATAATCATTAATATTTAATGCAAATTCTTCTAGTAATCCTAAATCCCATAAAAGTTGCAGTACTGTATATCTACTCCTAATCTCTTTTGCAAATATTATACTATTTAAAATAGTATTACTATCTACACCAACTTGTAAAGGGTTAATAGGTGCATCCACTTTCTGTAATATTGCCTCAATTTCTTTAGCGCTGGGAACAATCTTTTTTATTGTTCGAATAATATCATTCCATTTACTTTTAATAATTTGAATACGTTTATTGTATTTTTCTATAGAATTCTTCTGCACCCTTTCCTCTAATGCAATAATATCAGGGGCCGCAGTTTTATAAATTTTTTCAATACATTTTACCCATTCTTCTTGATTAAAACTATTTACTTTATCAATTGCATTATTGAAATTTACTGTTTTTGTTACCAGTAATTCATATAATTTTGTAATTATAATCGTTGTAATTCCCACTTTTGTTCCGTGCAATATGGCTTTTTTGCCCTCAAGTAAAAACATCATTTCCCAAAAATGAGAAAGGTGGTGTTCAGAACCTGAAGCGGGTCTTGAGTTTCCTACAAAACTCATTGCAATACCACTTAATACAAGCCCTTCCATAAGATTTTTAATTGCGAAATTATCTCTATTTTTAATGCCATCGATATTGCTCACACATTTTTGAATAGAACTTCTTATAATATTAACGACAGTTTCACAATAATATTCTCCATTAATAATCCTACCCAATTCCCAATCACCTAGACATGTATATTTTCCAAGCATATCTCCTAAGCCCGCTGTAATCATTTCCATAGGAGCATTTTTAATAATATTAATATCTGCTATAATAGCTTTGGGAGAAATAGCTTTATATGTTGTTTTTAAATCATTGACCATTAACGATGAAACGGTTGAAGCGTATCCATCCATTGAAGGTGCAGTTGCTACAATAAAATAGGGAATGCTTAATTTATAACTCAGATATCTTGATAGATCGTTTAAAGTTCCCGAACCAATAGCAAGAATTAAGTCTATATCGCTAGTAATTTGAATTAGAAGTTTACCAATTGCTTTTTCATCTGGAATTAAATGTTCTTCATCTTCAAAAATGTATTTTTTTAAATCAAATCCATTTCCCTGTAATGCTGTTTCAGTAATTTCTCCGGCAACTTTATAAGTATTGGCATCGGCAATAATAAAGATTTTTTTAAAATTATATTGGTTTATTAGAGAAGGTAAAAAAGCAATTGCTTCTTTTTCTATTATAATATCATCGATATCTACTCTATGTTCTTTGCCGCAATTACAAGTAAACTTTGTTTTAAGAAAATCTCTAATTTTAAATTCTTCTAAATTTATCAATTAATCCTCCTTATAATACTTTAGGATTTAGAATACTATATATTAATCACTTTTCTTTAATTAAATATTTGTTAATTTAAATAAATCATCTTTTGTATGCTTATATATATTTATATAAACTTCAAATAATTTTGCATAGCGCTCGTGCCATGTATTATCAGGCATGATAACCTTTTTTATTTTTATTGATTTCCGGATAATATCCCTAACGTTATTATATAATTTTACCCCTACGCCTGCTAATAGTGCATCTCCAAATGGAGCTCCTGTTGAGGTTTCAGGTACTAATATAGGCATATTAAGCATTGATGCCTTAATTTTAAGCCATAAATCACTATTACTTCCCCCGCCTACTGCTTTCAGTTTATTAACTTCCAAACCTAATTTAGATACTTCTTTTAAATTATGGTATAAAGCAAAGGAAGTTCCTTCCAAAATCGCTCTAATCATTTGCTTACGGGTAGTATTTAATGTTAATCCAATAAACATTCCTCGTGCATGTGAATCCCAGATAGGTGATCTTTCTCCCATCATATAAGGTAAGAATAATAAATTACCTGCTCCTGCCTCTACTTTGCTGGCTTCTAAATCCATATATTCAAAAATATCAAGATTTAATTTCTGAGCTACTTTTTTTTCAATATTACCAAATTGATCTCTAAACCATTTTAAACATGCCCCCGTAGAGCTCATTGCTCCAAATATTAAATAATGATTTCCAAACCCTTGATACATGGCTATCAAATTTTCATTATTTTTCCATTTATCAGAAGCTATAAGTAAAACCGTAGAAGTGCCCGTCATTTCAACTGCTTCACCAGAATTAATAACTCCTGCTTCTATAGCCGCGGCAGAACCATCAACCGTACCTGCAATTACAGGAATTCCTTGACTTAAACCTGTCATTGCTGCTGCCTTTTTAGTTACTGTTCCAATAATATCTGTACATTCATAAATTTTCGGTAATATCTTTGGAGAAATATCCAACTGCTGACATAATTCTTGAGACCATCTATTTTTATTTTTATCATATATTTGTGAAAGACTGGCATGCGCCTTGTCTATTGAAAAACATCCAGTTAATTTATAATTTATGTATCCATTACATTGTAATATTTTATGAGTACGATTTAGTAAATGGGGTTCATTTTCCCTAAACCATAATAATTTTGGAAAAGCAAAATATGGATCAATGCGATTTCCAGTAATTTCCTTTATTTTTACTTCCCCTATTTTTTGTCTTAAGAAATCACACTCTTTTTCCGATCGCCGATCCATCCATATTAATGCATTACGTAAAGGATTTCCCTTTATATCTAAGGGCAGCACTGTAGGGGCCTGTGAACTAACTCCAATAGCAGCAATTTCATATTTGTTTATCTGGAGATTAGTTGTAATTTGAGAAATCGTTTCTACCGTCGCTTCCCACCATTGCTCAGCATCTTGCTCTGCCCACCCAGCTTCTGGAAAAAATGTCGGATATTCAGCACTTTCTTGGATTAATATCGACCCATCTAAAGCAAATAATACAGATTTAACATTTGTTGTACCAATATCAATACCTAAAATACATTTACTCATATTAGCTGCTCCAAATATATTTAAAAACCTTTGAACAAAGCAAATAACCAACCTGCATAGCAGGTGGCTTTAAAGAATGGTGTTCTTTTACATTAAGCTCTAAACACTCTCTTTAACTCCTTTCCCTTTATCCATCGTATAACATCTTCTACTATCATTTTCGATTGGTATGTCGGCACATCATCAGAAGCACCTGCAATATGTGGGGTAAAAGTAATATTTTCCATATTTAAAAGTGGATGATTAGAAGGTATAGGCTCATACCAGTATACATCTAAAGCTGCACCCGCTATCTTTTTATTCTCTAATACTTTAATCAATGCATCTTGTTGAATAATCGATGCCCGAGCAGTATTAATAATGTATGCATTAGATTTCATTAGTGAAAGCTCTTTTTCACCAATTAAACCTATCGTTTCTTCCGTAACCTTACAATGAATAGAAACAAAATCAGCTGAGCTTAAAAGTGTATTTAGGGATACTAATTTTACCATTATTATTTTTGCATCTTCTTTAGAACAATATGGATCATATGCAATAATATTCATACCAAATGTTTTTGCAAATTTTGCTACGCGTTTCCCAATGTTTCCTAACCCAATTAATCCTAACGTTCTACCTATAAGTTCGTATCCTCTAAATTTTTTATATGGACTGTCTTTGTCTATATTCCACATCACATCATCCTGATGAGGTGTATTGTATATATCCCCGACAGGTTTTCCTAAATATTTTCCAATTTTCATGCTATGATATGCTCTGGCAATATGACGTAATTCTGCTAATATTAATCCTATGGTAAATTCGGCCACTGAATTTGCATTACGTCCTGGTGTGTAAATTACAGGTATATTCATAGCACTCGCTGCTTTTACATCAATATTAACAGGACTGCCTCTCGGACATCCAATTAATTTTAGTTTTTTTGAATTCTTTATAACTTTTTTTGTTATATTTTCATAACTTGCAATTAGTATATCTGTATCTTGTAATATCTCTATAAGTTCATCTTCATTAAATAATTTCCCATTTTTAACCCAGCCTGTAATAGTTACATCACAATATTCCCTTAATTGATTTAGTTCATTTTCAATAATTGTTGCAGTTACTACCGCCTTGTATTTTTTCATAAAAATAGCCCTCTCAATTAATTATGTCTATAGTCAACCATAATTTTTAAATTTTTGCATTTGATATAAAAAACAATTTTAATCTATCTACTACCTTTGTCCATATTTTTCTAAATAAAACTTACGCATAAGATCAACATCTTCGTTTGTTAAACATACCGGACCACCAAATGCTTGTGTGTCAATAAATACCTTAGATGCTTTTTCTACGATCTGAGCTGTTATTAAAGCCTCATTTAAATTTCTTCCAAGACAAACAGGACCATGATTTGCTAAAATTATAGCATTTCTATCCTCAAGTTTTTTTACCGCATTTTTTACCATTTGTTCTGAGCCCGGTAATGCATATTCGGTAATTCTTATAGAACCCCCTACAAGTTACAAGTTGTACCATATCATCAAGTATAGGTGGTATATCTTTGCGGGCTGCAGCAACACTACTTGCATTAATAGAATGAGTATGCATCACCGCATTTATTTCTGGACGTGCTTTATATATTTCTGCATGAAGCGGAAACTCTATAGATGGCTTCAATTTTCCCACATAACTCAAGTCATCTATATTTGCCAAGACCATATCTTCTGGTTTAAGTACATTATAACTCATTCCGCTTGGTGTGATAATCATATAATGTTCATCTACTCTTGCACTAATGTTTCCCCAGGTACCTGCTACAAGTCCCATTTTAAACATTTTTATTGAAGTTTCTAGCACTTCTCTTTTGATATCTTCTAATTCCATTTTATCAACAACCTCCTTAAATATTAATTTAAAATATTATATTATTTTATAGGCACAACCATTCTTGTAGCAACAAAACTGAGGTTAAAAATTTGAATGATAATTTTTTACACTCATTCATATTTTATACTTAAATGGAGAGGTATTTTATTTTAGCGGAAAATTCCTATTTATTAAAGTGGAAAGGGGAACAAATTCTTAAGCAAGTTGGGACAAATGATAATCTGTTAAGGTGACTACCACATCTGTAAAAATCTGGTAATCCTATAACGCTAAATAATACCTTCATTCTTAATTTCCCATTATTAATTGCTATATAATTCTGAATTCCTAGCTTTCCAAAAGTTTTCCATTTCTATTCTAAGGTTTTTAAATATATTATAAAATCGCTTATATTGAATATGTTTATTTAGGTCAGGAATAAATTTTGTTTCTTCCTTTCTTTTTATTCCAGAAAAATCATTATTATGTGTTAAACTAACTTTTAAAGTACTAACTATCCCAGCTATGCCTAGTTCCTTTACTATAGAACGCACCACTTTTTTCCCCAAACAATCAGAAATCATTTGACATAACATTTTGCTTTTTGAACCTCCACCAGAAATATAAACCATATCATAAATTTGCGGAAGTGATTGATAACAATCATATAATGAAAATACAAGTCCTTCGTATGCTGCTTTTACCATATCTATTTTATTGTGTGTAGATTTTAATCCATAGAATCCTCCACACGCAAACGAATTTTTAAAAGGAGCTCTTTCTCCATATATATATGGATGGTATATAATACCCCTACTCCCTAATGGTACTTTTAATAGTCTATTCTCTAATTGTTTAAAAGTTAAATCAGGATAAAAAATATTTTTTATCCAATCTATTGTTGATGTACCGTTTAATGTTGGCATGAGGTTCATATATTTTTCTGGCACTATATAGCATATTCCCATCCCATTTTTAAAGTCTATATAGTTTTTATCAAGTATAATTCCGTTACATAAAGTAGTACCTACTATCGTACATGCTTCTCCATTTTGTTTTATTCCAGCTCCCAATGCAACTGCTGCAACATCGACTGCACCTGCAATTACAGGTATGCCTTCTTTAATGCCTGTTTGATTACTTGCAATTTTTTTGACCTTGCCAATAATAGTTGTAGATGGGACAGCTTCGGGAAACAATTTCTCACATTTTCCCAAATCCATTATTTCTAAAATTTCAGCAACATATTTTTTTTTAAAAATATTTAACAAAGCAGTTGAGGCATCTGAATAGTCTGTTACTAATTCTCCGGTAAGCATAAAATTCAACCAATCTTTGCAATGAAGAATAGTGGATATTTTTTTAAAATTTTCTTTTTCTTTTTCTTTCAACCATTTTAATAATATATGCGCTGATCCTGCATAAATAGGATTTGCAAAATTCTTTATGCAAATTTTATCAATATCATCCCTATTTGATATTTTTAAATTCTTTGTACGTGTATCATTCCATAACAATGCGTTTCTTACCGGTTTACCTTTGCTATCAACCGGCCATAATCCATCGCCCTGGCCTGTTATACCTATTCCAACTAATTTATTCCATATTTGTGGGTTCCTTTGGCTAAGTGACCTTGTAATTTTACACATCGTATTCCATAATTCCATCATGTTAATTTCGCATGCACCCTCAAAGGGGAATAATACTTTTACAGGCATACTTGCAATATCAATTTGATTCCCTTCACTGTCAATCAATGCTGCCTTTATTCGCGAAGTACCTGCATCTATACCTAAAAAATACACAAACTATCATCACCTCACCATAAAAGACTTATATAACATAAAAAATATTTAACTATACTATTTGATTAAATTTTAGACTATTTACTATTTCTATTATTCATTGAATAGAGTAATTAAGGAATTAAAATGACTTTAAGAGAATTTTCTCCTTTTTCAGCTATTTTAAAAGCTTTTTGCCAATCTTTTAGCGGTAATTTATGAGTAACAACTCCTTCTGTCGGCATTTTATTATTTCCGATCCATTCAATAACAGGCTCATAGCAATATGGACTAAGATGAGACCCGTATAAATTTAATTCTTTTCTATCACTTATAATACTCCAATCTACTGTCGTTAAATCTCCAAAAACACTAAATTCTATAAATGTGCCCATTTTTCGAATCGCTTCAAGTCCTTGTTGTACACTCTTTGGATGACCTGTTGCTTCAATATAGACATCACAACCATAACCATCAGTCATTTTAAGTATTTTTTTAACCACATCTTCTTTTGCTGGATTCATTACGATGTCGGCACCAAATTTTTTAGCAAGTTCTAACCTATCTTCTTTTAAGTCTAATACTACCAATTTTTTTGGATTCCTCATTCTGATAGCTCCTACCATTCCAAGACCAAGTGTTCCTGCCCCTGACAATACAACAAAATCTTCATTAGTAATATTTGCTCTGTCAACACAATGCTTTGAACAAGCGTACGGTTCAATTAGAATTGCTTTTTCAATCGGAATATCTTCCGGCACAGAATAATTTAAAGCTTCTTTGGGGAATTTCATATATTCTGCCATCCCGCCATTTACATTATTTTGAAACCCATATACATCATGTTTTTGACACATCCAATGTCTTCCTGTTTTACAAAATTTACATTCCCAACAGGGAACAATCTGTTCTGATATCACCCTATCACCGATATTAAATTCTCCTTTTACCTTAGAACCCATTTCTACGATATTACCTATAAATTCATGTCCTGGAATCATAGGTGCTTTAATATATGATGGATTTCCTTCTCCTCCCCAAAAACTTGGCGCGCCATGGTAGGCCTTTAGGTCTCCTGCACATATTCCACATGCTTCAACTTTGATAACAATTTCACCTTCGTTTGCTTTTGGAATAAAAACTTCCTCTAATCGATAGTCTCCCGGTGCATGCGCAACGAGTGCTTTCATTTTTACAGGCAATCTAGACATTATAATCCTCCTTCTTAAATATAATACATTCTTATTAATTAAGATTGCTAATCTTGTTCCTTTATTTCATTAAGTTAAGCATCGCTTAACATTTTATAAAAATAATATTTTACTATAATGATGCACTAATCACTTTTTCTGTTTCGGGGTGGAATAAATGTAATCTGTTTTGATCGTAAAACAACTCTAACTCTTTATCTTTTTTTAATTCCATATCAATATTACAATAAACAGAAAATTTAAGATCTCCACTTTTTAAAACCAGATGCATGTCTTCACCTAAAAATTCTTTTACTTCAATTATTCCCTTAATAGACTTCTGTTTGTCGGATACCTTTCTTATATAAATATTTTGCGGCCTCAGACCAAGAATTACTTCTTTGAAATTTAATTTATATAATTCTTTAGCTATTTTAGCCTCTGGAATAAATTTAAGTGAACTATTTTCAACTTTTAAAATAATTACATCTTCCTCTGAAATAATTTTGCATTTCATAATATTAATTGGAGGTTGACCAACAAAACCTGCAACAAAAAGATTTATAGGATTATTGAAAATTTCATCTCTTGTACCTACCTGCTGTAATTCTGCAAAATTCATAACCCCAATTCTTTTACCCACAGCAATAGCTTCTGTCTGGTTGTGTGTAACATATAACATAGTTGAGCCAAATTTATGATTTATCTCTTTTATTTCAGCTAATATTCGATACCTTTTTTCTATTTCAATATGTGAAATAGGTTCATCCAGTAAAAATATAGATGGATCTCTTACCAATGCACGCGCTAATGATACTCTTTGCTGTTGCCCTCCGCTTAAGGTAGTTGTTTTTAAATCAAGAACATCTCCGATTCCCAATATTTCACTTATATCCTTAATTCTTTTTTTAATTATATTAGAATCTATTTTTTTTGCTTCTAAACAAAGTGCAATATTTTCCTTAACAGTTAAATGAAAATATAATGCATAATCTTCAAATGCAAGAGCTATATTTCTTTGTGCGGGAGTTAGATTATTTGAAAGATTATCACCTATGTACAATTTTCCTTTGGAAATTTCCTCGATACCAGCTATCATCCTTAAAGTAGAAGTCTTTCCACAGCCAGATGGGCCTAATAAAACCATAATTTCTTTATCTCTTATATCCAGATTTAAGTTTTTAACTGCTTCAACTTTTCCTTTTTTGCTCCAATAATATTTATACACATTTTTTAGTGAAACTGACGCCATAAAAAACTCCTTTACTCTTTTAATTTAATATTTTCATTTGTTTCCTTATCAAAGAATATTAATGATTGATCATCAAAACTTAACCATACTTCTTGTTTATATCTTAAAGATAAATCTGGATCATTAACTAATATAGTTAGATCTAAGTTTTTAATTTTTGCATAAAACACCGACTGATTATCGAGAACTTCGGACGTGCCACAAATAGCTTTTAAATTATAAACATCTGAAGGTTTATCTGAAAAACTTATATGATGCGGTCTAGCCCCTACTAGATATTCACTTTTCCCATAAATTTTTAAAAGTTTTAAAACATTACCAGAAATATTAAAGACAAAATCTCCTTTGGGACAATATAATTGGCTATTTTCAAAATTAACTGAGCAATCAAATAAATTTATTTCTGGCCATCCTACATTTAACGCAACTATTGTGTTTTTTGGGAAATTATAAATTATTTCTGGAATCCCAATTTGTTGTATTTCTCCCTTATTTAAGAACATTATTCTGTCTCCAAGAGAAATGGCTTCTTTATAGTCATGAGATGTATATATAGTAGTAGTTCGAAATTTTTCTCTTAAAAAATGAAACTCGGTCCTTAATTGATTTCTTATCTTAGCATCTACATGGGCTAGTGGTTCATCTAATAATAATACCTTAGATTCTTTTATTAATGCTCTACCTAGAGCTACTCTTTGTTGTTGTCCACCACTTAATTCTGAAGGCAGTCTATCCAATAAATGATTTATACTTAACATCTTGGTAAATTTGTCTACTTTTTCCCTTATTTGTTTTGTATTATATTTGTTCTTATTTGCTGATGATTTAAGTGGAGCTGCGATATTATTAAAAACTGTAAAATTTGGATATAAAGAGTAGTCTTCAAACGTTAGAGCAACATCTCTTTTAGCTGTTGCAATATTATTTATTAAATCTCCATCAAAATAAATTTCACCATTTTCTGGATTCTCCAATCCAGCAATTACTTTTAAAAATGTAGTCTTGCCAGCCCCAGAAGGTCCAAGGATAATAAAAAATTCTCCATCGTTAATCTCAACTGACAAATTATTGAGTGCAACTATTTTTTCAAATTTCTTTGTAACATTCTTTAATGATATCTTGGGCATTTTATCCTCCAAATTTTTACTAACCATAAATATTGTAAATACAACAAATTGATAGGTATACCATCTATTAAAACAAACATCTAATAATTATCTTTTTATAGCACCCATACTCAAACCAGAAATTAAATATCGTTGCAAGAAAATAGAAAGAATTAACAAAGGTAAAGCCGCTCCAATACATATAGCAGCAACTTCCCTAAACATGATAGCATCAGGAGTAAGATATCTCATTGCTTGAACAGTCACGGGCTGTACATACACCGCAGCTAGTATCATTCCAAATATAAAATTATTCCAGCAATAAATAAATGCTAAAAGAGTTGCTGCAGCAATCCCACCTTTAGCTAAAGGTAATATTAATCTAAAAAAAATCCAAATTCTTGAATATCCATCAACCATTCCTGCTTGCTCAATCTCCATTGGAATTTCTTCCATATATCCTCTCACGATCCATACTATCATAGGTAAACTAATCAGCTGATATACCCAAATCAGGGAGATATAACTGTTGTACAGACCAATTTTTGAAAATAATAAATAAAGAGGTATAATAACCAACAGTGGTGGCGCGAATCTAAAACTAAGAATTGTAAAAGCTATATCCTCTTTGCCTTTAAATTTGTATCTAGCTAATACATATGCTGCTGGCAAGCCAACAGCTAAAGATATTAAGATAGTGCTTACCACAACAATTATACTGTTCTTAATGCCCACTAAAAACCATGATTCAACACCGGCCGAAACACCTACATCACTAATTACTTTTACCAGACCTAATATATATTGAAAACCTTTAATGGTAGGTTTAAAAAAGAACTTAGGTGGATAAGTAATAATATCAAGATTAGTTTTTAATGCCATAGTAAAAATCCAATATACAGGAAATAATAAAAAAGAAAAGCTTAATATTAACACTATAGATATTGGTAAATTTACAAAAATATTTTTCCCTATTTTTTTTCTTTCTTTCATTATTTATCCTTTCTATAAATATCTTACTTAAATATTTATCTTAAATTTTCTCGCAATACATGCCAATATTTAATTAACCAAAAACAAATAATATAGACAATTAGCCACATAACCAACATAATAGATGCCCCATATCCTATCCTATAGTAACTAAATGCCTGGGTATAAGCTTCAACTTGAAAATTCATTAATGTGCTACCTGGCCCACCCCTAGTTAAACCAAAAACAATATCAAATTGAGCTATTGAATCAATAAATCTAAAAACCAAGCATATAATAATATAAGGCATAAGCAATGGCAACGTAATTTTTCTAAAGGATGTCCATTTACTTAATCCATCTACACTAGCAGCTTCAAGAATCTTTGGAGGTATACCTTTTAAGCCTGCTAAAATTATAACAGCAATAAATGGGGTAAACATCCAAACATCTATTAATACTACCGAATACAAAGCATAGCTAGAACTTCCAGCCCAATTAAATTTTCTCTGAATACCAAATGGACTTAAAATATAATTTAAAATACTATATTCAGGATTCATCATTAGTTTCCACATAATAGTTCCTATAATAGGCGAAATCATTAATGGAAAAAGTAAAAATGGCCTTAAAACCTTTCCTAACCAAGTATCTTGATTTAATGCAAATGCAATGATAAATCCTAATACAAACTCGAAAAAAAGCACTAAAAAACAATAAGAAAATGTAACCTTAGCATTGTGCCAAAATAAACCACTTCTAAAATATTGTAAATAATTATTAAAACCTATAAAATGAACATCTCGGCTTATTAAACTGGCATCGGTGAAAGAAAAATAAATACTGTAACCAAACGGCACTAATATAAGTATTAATACTAATAGAGCAGGTAAAAGTACAAATATTGGCCCCTTTTCAACTAATCTAGACTTCAAAATAACACCATTCATGTCTTTTTCTCCCCCTAAAAAAATACCTCTTACTTTAAATTATATTGGACATGTTAATCGCTTATATTTTGTTGTTTTACAATTTTAGATTAACATGTCCAACATTCTAACTATCTTTTTATTTTAATGTTAACTCTTTAACAAGTTTCTCTAATCTCTGCTCAATATCTGCGCCGCCATACATTTCTTGTAAGGCTACCGCCCACGCCGTATTTCTCTCAACCATTCTTGCTTGGGGAGTAAACAATACAGAACAATTATTTATGGAATAGTTAAATGTTTCAAGATAAGTCGGGAACTTAGCTTTCACTTCTGCAAGGAACTTTTCATTAGCCCAAGTAGACTTTCTTACTGGATCCATTTGGCTAGTTGCGCCCCTCAAGTCCAATTCTTTGCTGGTAGCCCACTGCATAAAGTACCATGCTGCTTCTTTATTCTTGGAAGCTGCGTTCATACTAATATTCCATACCCAGAGGTTAGCCATATGCTTATCTCCACCTGGCTTAGTAGGAACAGGTGCCCACTTAATCATGCCTGGTTTGCCTACTGCAGTACCCTCAGCATTAACTGCAAAAGTACCCAAAATATCTGCATCTACAGTCATTGCTGCTTTACCAGCTGTTAAATCTGCACAAACATCATACCATTCATGACCTATCCATCCTGCTGGTCCATAATCTCGTATTAACTTAACAAAATCCTTATGAAATGCAATACCTTCAGGTGTTCCCATGGCTGGTTGTAAATTCTTATCAAAATCACTACCGCCATAGTTAGTAAGTATACTTATTGGACCGGTATGCATCAAATTCCAAGACCTAAGACCACGATGAGTAAAAGCAATTATATCTGGCTCATTTTCACTTATTATCTTTGCTGCTTCGTAAACCTCCGGTAAAGTATTTGGAACTTTAATATTATATTTTTCAAATAGATCAGCTCTATAAATTAGTGACATCTGCTCAAAACCAATAGGAATTGCCCACTGTGATCCTTCTCCTACTGGACTGCCGTCAATCATATTCCATTGAGTAGTTTCTCTTATTCTTGGAAAAATATCTTCAAAATCGTAATCTGGATTTGTCAAAACTGGGTCGGCGATATACTTTTCCAAAGGCTCAAGATATCCTGCAGGAGCGAAAGTCCATGTTTGCATTACACCAGTCATTAATACGTCCAAATCTTTTGATTTAGCAGATAACATTACCATTGATTTGTCGAAAAATTCATCTTCTGAAAGAACTTCCGACTTAACGGTAATCCCAGTCAATTTCTCAAATTCTGGAATTGCACTAACTACCCCCTCTGCATATGGATGCTTACACATCAGTATATTAAGTTTAGTACCTTCAAATTTTTTCCAATCAAATTCAGCAGCAGAAACCATAACAGTTACAAAAACTACGCTAATTATTAATACCATCAACCACAATATCTGTTTTTTCATTTCATTATTCTCCTTTTTTTTACTTTCTTTTACTTTCTTTTACTTTATGTCGATTCACAAAATTCAATTGTCGTATAAAACCACCCCCCTCTCTATTATTATAGGGTGCCTTTCAGAAAACTCTGAAACCCTTGTCTTGCAAGGCTTTTGGAGCACCTCTATTTTATTCTTCACCTCCACCCTCAAAATCCCCATCTAATATTGTGTCTTAATCCCATATTTTTGTCAGTTATTTATTATAATTTGTATTATAGAATCTGCCATCGATCTTAATATTAACCAGCTTGAAACTGCACCTACATCTAAAAAACCTTTAGAACGTTCTCCAAGTCTACTTGCTCTTCCTACTTTTGCAATAAGTTCTTTGGTAGATTCCTTCCCTTTTTCAGCCGCAATTTTCATTTTTTCCAGAGCTTCTATGAAACTTTTTCCATGGTTAAGAGCAGTTTTATAAGCTTCTATTGCTGGAATAAGGGTATCCATCATTGTTTTATCACCAATTTTTACTTTACTTAAATCAATTTCGCTCAGCTCTGAAACTGCTGCTTCTAACATATCTTTAAATACAATTGAATCAATTTGTTTTTTGTTATTACATGCATTTGACATTCCTAAAAAAAACATCCCATATAAGGGCCCCATAGCACCCCCTATTTCGTTAAGTAGAGTCTCGCTTAACATGTTTAACGCCGTAGATAGGTTGATTTGCTCACCAATTAATCTCTTTTCGCACAGTGTAAAGCCCTTATTCATATTAATTCCATGATCTCCATCGCCTATAGCACCATCTATTTCACTCAGATATAGTGCATTGTCTTGGATTATTTTAATTAAATCATAAATAATTATTACACCTTTATCGTTTAAAAAATACTGCATCTCTCGTCTCCTACAATATTTAATATTGTTTAAAGCCCATTGAATTTGCACTAAGATCGATTAATTCTTTTAATTCATCATCGACTTTCATAAGCGTAACAGTTACTCCCATCATATCAAGAGAGGTAAAATAATTTCCAACATATGATCTGTATATTTTAATATTTTTGTTAGCAAGAATTTCAGCTATTTTAGCATATAGTATATAAAGCTCCATAACAGGGGTTGCTCCTAATCCTGAAATTAACGCAACTACTTCGTTATTGGAAACAAAAGGCAGGTCAGGAAGTATAATATCAAGCATTATTTCCGCCATTTCGTCAGCGGTTTTAAGATCGGTTACTTTAATTCCGGGCTCCCCATGATGTCCAATTCCCAATTCCATTTTACCTTCTTCAATTACAAAATTAGGTTTTCCTAATGCAGGAATTGTACAAGGGGTAAGTCCTATCCCTACACTTTTAGTATTATCTATAGCTTTTTGCGCTACTGATATAACTTCATCAAGATTTCCTCCAAGAGCAGCTTTAGCACCAGCTATCTTCCACATCAAAACTTCTCCGGCTACACCTCTTCTTTTATTTTTTTCCTCTTTAGGAGCAGAAGCAACATCGTCATTAGCTATTACAGTTTTCACAGCTATACCATCTTTTTCTGCCATCTTAATTGCCATTTTTACATTCATGTTATCTCCTGCATAATTTCCGTATAAACAAGCAACTCCTTTTCCTGAATCTGCAGTTTTGAATGCATCGTAAAATGCCTTTGCAGTTGGAGAAGAAAATATTTCCCCAATAGCCACAGCATCAACCATGTTTTCACCAATATACCCGATAAAAGCTGGTTTGTGTCCCGATCCACCTCCGGTGACAATTCCAACTTTATTTTTAATGGGTGCTTTTTTGTATTTTAAGACTCTATTATTTTCAGTCTTTTCTATTATATCTTTATGGGCTTTAATGAAACCATTTATCATTTCATCAACGACATCGTTTGGATTATTTATGATTCTTTGCATTTTTTCTCTTTCTCCTTTTCTTATTTTTCACCTTTAAATTTACTTTAAGAAAAGCTTTTCATATTCCCGTATTTTTTCTACCTTTTTTGTTGAACCTTTCCCTTGAAATTCGCTTTTCAACCAAGCGTCTACTAACTTCTTGGCTAATTCCGGACCTACTGTATATCTTCCTAAAGTTAGTACATTAGCATTATTACTCTCTTTTGCTCGTTCTGCGGAATAAATATTATTACACAGAGCAGCCATTATTCCAGGAATTTTATTAGCGGTTATCGACATACCAATTCCAGTACCACAAATAAGGATTCCATATTGATATTTCCTCTCTCTAATTCCCAGGCAACCTTTTAAGGCAATTTCTGGGTAAATGGTTTCATCATTTTCTGAATAAACTCCTATGTCGTCAAATTTTATTCCTTGGTCAGTAAGATAATCAGTAATAATTTTTTTCAAAGGATAACCAACATTATCAGAGCCTATGAATAAATACAATATTTTGTTCCGCCTTTATGTTTCATAAAAACCTTATAGTTAGTAACAAAACAATTAATATTATATTTTAGAATTATAATATTAATTGTTTTATCTTTCTTTTACTTTCATATTGAAGCGATAATATTTGTTATTTTTTTCATTTATTAGATTATCATTGATTAACGTAATTGTCAAATATATATTTTTAAATATTGTTTTAATATTAGTTAGCACATGCTTTGGCAAGATAGTAAGAAAGAGAAAAGAATAAAAGCCGTAGTAGCCATATCTTTCTTTTTTTTCTTATTATTTCTATCTCTTTCTTTTTTCGCATTGACATTTTTATTTTATAGTATTATTATATAAATAAATTTTTACCAAACGCATTTAAGTTAATTCACATTCATTAATTGGTAAATATATAATATTCTGACTTTCAGGTTAATAAAAATTAAAAAGGAATAAATTTATGTTAGCAATTACAAGAAGAAACAAAATTTTAGAACTTCTAAAAGAAGAAGGAAGTGCAAGCGTCCATAAATTAAGCAAAATATTTAATGTTTCAGAACCAACTATTCGGCAAGATTTAGAAAAATTAGAAGAGGAAGGACTTATTATTCGTGAGCATGGGGGGGCTTTTTTAAAAAGTATGTCTTATCAAGTTAGAACTCTCTCTTTACAGCATCTTGAGAATATGGAGAAAAAAATTCTTATTGCGAAAAAAGCTATGGAATTTATTAATGACGGGGATTCTATTATATTAGATTCGGGTTCAACAACTACCGAAATTGCAAAAAATTTAATCGACAAAGAACATAATAAAAAAAAATTAAAAATTATAACCAATGCATTAAATATTGCACTCTTGCTTGGATCAGAATATACCTTTGAAGTGCATATGACTGGGGGTAGTTTTAAAGCTCCTACTCTTTCCTTAACAGGGGAAAAAGCAGCTGTTTTTTTCAGCAAAATTTACGTAGATAAACTTTTTTTAGCTGCAAGCGCTATTTCTTTTGATGCTGGTCTAACCTATCCAGGTTTTAACGATTTATATGTAAAAAAGGCTATGATAGAATCTGCATCAGAAGTTTATCTTGTTGCAGATTCTACGAAAATTGGACATATATCTTTTGCATCTCTTGGTAGTATAGATTTAGTTAATACCTTCATTACTGATAACGGAATTAGTAACCAAGATAAAAAATTATTCGAAGAAAGGGGCATTAAAGTAGTAATCGCTTAATGTTTTATTTTATAAACTCCATTAAAAATCCTTCTTTTCACAGAAAAATTTTTAGAGTATTTCGATTGCTTTTTCAACGGCAAATTTCAATCTTTCAGTGCATTCATAATCATGGACTCTGCTGAAATATTCTTTCAACCCTTCTTTGGTTTTTAGATCTAGACCAGTTAGCTGTCTACCGTTCACTGCGCCAAATTTATCTTTAATAAGAGTAGCCTATCTATCCATTATATAAAAATCCTTTTTTTATAAAAATAATTGTTTAGAATATAAAATACGAAAAAAATTTACATTGTATTTTTTAAGTGAGGTTCATTTACAAACCCATTTCTTTAGGGTAATATAATAAAAAAATAAGAAAATTTCTCGAGAAAAATATTCCTAAAAATTTGGTTACGCTTAATTTATCTTAGTTTACAAAACTATTAAAATATAAAAAGGGAGAGAATAGGATGATGGAAAGATCAAGATTTAGTCTAAATAGAATAATCTACCCGGATTTGAACTTAGAAGATTTCTTTAAATTTACCGCAGATTTAGGTCTGAATAAGGTCGAATTACGAAACGACCTCCCGGGGAAAGGAGTAATTGATACTTATTCTCCAGAAGAAATTAAAGATTTATTAAAAAAATATGGCATAGAGATACTTGCTATTAATGCCCTACAAAAGTTTAATCTGGGCGAAGTATTGCAGCAAGCAATAAAAGAATTAAAAGAATTAATTAATCTGTCTTTGTCTATAGGGTGCAAAGCAATCGTACTATGTCCCAATAACGAGGTTAATGACCGAAGGAATTCAAAAGAGTTTTTTAAAGAAACTGTAGGAGCATTAAAATCATTCGCTCCGTTATTTGAAGAAAGTAATTTGTTGGGTTATGTAGAACCTCTGGGATTCAAAGAAAGCTCACTTTGCTCATTAGTTACAGCTATGAACGCTATAAAAGAGGCAGGTTGTCCTAACTACAAAATTGTCCATGATACTTTCCATCACTACATCGGTCCTGATACATTTGAGATAATAGAAGATAAATATAACCTTTCTTATACCGGATTGGTGCATATCTCTGGAGTAGAAAGTGTTATTCCAACTGAACAATATAGAGACAATCACCGTATTTTAGTATCCGTCCAGGATAGACTTAAAAGCAAGGAACAGATAGAATTACTAATTAAACTGGGCTATAATGGGGATATCTCCTTGGAACCTTTTGCTAAAGAAGTACAAAAGATGGAGAGGGAAGAGATAAAATCGGCTATTGATAAGAGTATAGGATATATTGTTAAATAATAAATATTTTCTATATTTTTATAAAAATTTAAACCGGGAGAAAAAACAATATGTTTTTTATTCTAATGGGCTTGGTTGGAGGATTAGCTCTATTCTTATATGGGATGCAAATGACCAGTGAAGGCTTAAAAAATACCTTTGGTAATAAGTTAAAACAAATCTTAAGCACTCTATCTAAAAATAAATTAATCGCCTTATTTGCCGGTATTATCCTAACCTTTACTATCCAGAGCAGCACCGCTGCCTCGACTTTGTTGGTAAGCTTAGTAAATACCGGAATTATGAGCTTAAGTCAGACGCTCAGTATTTTGCTGGGAACCAGTATGGGGACAACTATAGCAACCCAAATAATTGCCTTTAGGATATCTGATTATGCTCTCTTAATAATTGTTCTTGGATTTGCTTTAAAACTTTTGGGGAAAAAGAGGAAACAAAGATTTATTGGGAATATCTTGTTAGGTATAGGTTTCATTTTTTTAGGAATGAAAGTGATGTCAGAATCAGTCTCTCCTCTCAAAGGTCATATCCTTTTTAAAGAAATATTAACCAATTTAGAACATTTTCCTTTATTAGCTCTGCTCGCTTCTACCTTATTTACTAGTCTAATCCAGAGCAGTACTGCCACTATGGGCTTAACTATTTCTCTAGCTATGCAAGGGCTCATCTCTCTTAATCTAGCTATTCCTATTATTTTAGGTTCACATTTAGGCTCCTGCTCTACCGTCCTCTTCGCTGGCATCGGAGCTACCAGGAGTGCAAAAAGGGTTATTTGGGCTAATTTATTATTTAAACTAGGAGGAGTTATTATATTTTTCCTGCTCACTACCCCAATAATTTATCTGATGCAAAAGACTTCTATAAATCTACCTCGACAGATTGCTAATGCTCATGCCTTAATTATTGTGGGCAATGCCCTAATTTTTCTACCCTTTACTGAAGGATTCGCCAAACTTTTAGAAAAAATTATTCCCAAGACAGAGGAAGTAGATTCTTTACAAAGACCAAAATTTTTAGATGCCGGTGCCCTTAAAACTCCTGAAATTGCCTTTTATCTTGCCAGTAAAGAGATATTGCGCATTTCTAACACTGTTGAAGAGATGGTATTAGGCATTATGCAAGTTTTCCTTAATAATGATGAAAAATTACTGGACAAGGTTGGTCAGCAAGATATGATTGTAGATAACCTTTCTCGAGAGATAACCAGATATCTAACTAAAATAAGCTTTGAAACTCTTTCTAAGGAACATTCTCAAGAAGTATTTAGACTATTGTATGTGGTTGATGACCTTGAGAATATCGGGGACTTGATTGATAAAAATTTGATTCCTTTGGTAGAAAAAAAGATCGATCATAGTCTTATATTTTCTGAGAAAGGGTTAGAAGAGATTAAAAAGATGCATCAAAAAATATATAATAATCTTCACTGTGCCATAGGTGCTTTTGCTCTCCAAGACCGAAGGATGGCACAAAAAGTAGTTGACCAAAAAGAAGATATTGATGCTTTGGAAATAAACTTACGCAAAACTCATATTAACCGACTAAATATTGGAGTAGAGCTCTCTCAAAAGACCAGTGGTGTGCATCTTGATTTAATTAATATCCTTAAAAGAATAAATGACCATTCTTTCTCTATTGCTCGGGCAGTTTTGGGGAATTTATAAATTATAGCTAGTGAGGTAAAAAGATGCTTAATATAATTACTATCGGACCACATCCTGATGATGTGGAATTGGGGATGGGAGGTTCTATATTAAAATTTACCAAAGCTGGCCATCAGGTTACTATCGTAGATTTAACTGATGGTGAGCCTACCCCTCGAGGCAATCCCGAGACAAGAAAAAAAGAGAGTGTTAAATCAAGTAGACTATTGGGTATAGAAGAAAGAATCACTCTTGATTTTCCCAATCGATATCTCCGGGATGAAATACAAACTCGTCAGGAATTGGCTGAAATTATCAGAAGGCTTCATCCTGATATTATCTTTGTTCCTTATTGGATAGATGCTCATCCTGATCATATCGCTGCCTCAAAAATAGGTGATGCTGCTCGTTTTTATGGAAAATTTACCAAAACAGAGATGAAGGGAAAACCCTTTTATGTGGGAAAAATATATTATTATGTTGCTTCTCATCTAAGAATATGCTTCAAACCTTCGTTTGTTATGGATATAAGCAATGAGATGGAGATGAAGATAGAAGCTATAAGATGCTATGAATCTCAATTTGGATCTTCTCCTGAAGGTCACCAGATATTTGAATGGATTTTAAATACTAACCGTTACTGGGGAAACCTTATTGGCAAAGAGTTTGCTGAACCATTTATCTGTCGGGAGGAGATTGGCATTAAAGATATTGAGGCACTTTTGTAAATGAAAAAATTTTAACCCCCTCCGGTAATTGAAAATAGTTTAATTTTGCAAGATTTTCTAATAAAATAATCTTCTTTCTCTATTGAATCTTCCACAATAAAAAAGACATCAGCTGAAGATATTTTAGCTTCTTCTAAGATTTTACGGATAGTTACCGCTTTAGAATAGTTTAGCTCTATAGAGCTAAAGGAATATTTATCTTTTAAATAACCTTCCAGTACGATACTTATCTTCATTATCTGACCTCCTCAATAAGTCAATCTAAATTTAATTCGATTAGTTTGGCTGGGGTGGGGACTCCGTTATCTGGATTCCAACCCATAAGTTCATAGCGTAATTTTAAAGCTTTTTCAAAATCTTCATCTAATTGTTGAATATCAATTTTATGATTAGATAAATCTATTCGTATAATTTTACCTGGATAACCTCTGTACATTCTTCTTCCTTTCTTTCCTTACTTTCTTCTTTTTTTAGATAATAAATAATAATTTTATATTAAGTTTATTATACAGTATAAGCAAGTCACTATTTAATGAATAAATCAATAATAAAAATCTACCATAATTGATACAATAGTCGCATTTTAAATATTTGTATGTAATCTGAAACTAGAAAAACTCCAAATATGAAAATTACCTTTCATGCCAATTCCATTTGAAAACTATCAAATGAGTAAAAAGCTGTCTTTTTTGATATAAAGGACGTATTTATTTAAGAATACTCCATAATAAGTTAATTAGAAAACTAAATTAACTGAGGCAAAACTATATTCCCAGCTGGAAGAATATAGGCCTGGAAATCTTTCCCATACTTATTTGTAATATAACCTATTGCCTGAGATAAATTATCCATAGGAATAAAAAATAGTTTACGGACTTTTTCTTGAGGCAGAGAAGAGATTAAAATTATTTCCACTTCTTTTGCTACTCTGGCTATACCATAAGCCTTGTGACCGCCTAAAACAAATTTCTTCTTTAAACGTTTGATTATATCATCGGGAGTATTTGCTTCTTCTATCCATTTTTCAAAAGTGGCTTCTCCATAACCCTCCGTACACTCAGCCAGTAGTATAATCGTCCCCCTTGGTTTTACTGCTTGATAAGCATTATCTAAAGCCTTCTGGGCTTGGTAAACATTTATATCTTTAGGATAACCACCAGCACTAACAATTACTACCTCTGCTTTTTGTTTGATTGGACATAGGTATATCTTTTTACACACCTCCACACCTCTTTGCCATGATTCAAAGAGTCCTCCCGTTACAATTTCAATTATTTGGTGATTTTCATTAGTTACTACATTAAGATTAAAATCTACTCCAACTTTTTCTGCCGCCTCTTGCATCTCTTCATGTACAGGATTCCCTCTAAGATTACCAGCACGGGCATCAGGGTGGGTCATCTGAGCATGATTAGCCTCAATAGTCTTCCTGCCACAAATACCAGGTAAGATAGATTTTCTCCCTCCCGAAAAGCCAGCCATATAATGGGGTACTATTACCCCGGTAGTAATAATAAAATCTGTTTCTGAAACAATCGGATCAACCCAGAGCTCATTACCACTTTTTAATTTACCTAAATCTTTTAAGTGATGATCATCACCATTATGGTTGATAAATTTATAAGTAGATGATATATCTTCTACAAATATATTCTTTGTTTCTTCTTGGGAGTTACCGCGATGTATACCTGTTGCAATAATAAAAATTATATTTTCTTTTTTTATTCCTATTTGATTTAATTCTGCTAAAAGAGGAGGTAAAATTACTTCATAAGGGGTAGGTCTGGTTATATCGTTGACAATGATTAAAATCTTCTTGGCTTTTTTCTGAATAATTAAATCTTTCAAAGAAGGACAGCCAATCGGATTTTTTAATAAATTTTTAAGTTTTTCTTCTGGATTAGATAAAACTTCTTGCTCTTTTAAATTTAATACCTGTAAAATATTTTTATCTGGTAAAGGTAATTGAACTTCCTCTTTGCCATAATTTAACTTCATCTTTACTTTCAACCTCCATTCAAGACGGGATAGGATTCAACATCATATAAACCTCTATTAATCTAATATTCAATTTAGTTATATATTATACAATGAAACCTACAGAAGTTTTAAATAACATCTATAACAAAGATATTTTATATAATTTTTATCTTAACTGTTATCGCAAGGAAATTTCCTTGCTGATTTTCTCAAAGCTTTAATAACCGGCAACTCCTCACCGCTTAAAAACCTGACCAAAGCCCCACCGCCGGTGCTGATATAAGAAATATTACCTGCTAGGCTATACTTATTAACCGCTGTTATACTATCACCACCACCAAGTACGGAAAAGGCATTACTTTTGGCAATAGCGGACAAAATAGATTTTGTTCCCCATTCGGTCTCTGTCTTTTCAAAAACCCCTACTGGTCCGTTAAAGAAAATAATCTTTGCATCCTTTATTATCTGTTCATATTTAGAGATAGTATTACTACCAATATCCATTAAGATTTGCCCTACAGGTAAGTTACTAATTTCAACTTCTTCTCTCCCGCCAGATAGGTAAGCCAAATCAACCGGTAATTCAATCCTATCTTCAAATTTATTCAAAATACCTTTGGCTTGAACTATATATTCTTCTAAATTTTTCTTTTTAATTAAATCTTCAGAGGGTTTTCCCAGTGAAATTCCCTTAGCCAATAACATTATCTGGGCTACTAAACCACCGGTTAAGATTAAATCTGCTACCTCATTTTCTAATACGGAAGACATCATTAAAAAAGCATCTTGAATCTTTGCCCCACCTAAAATAAATATACAGGGCTTTCCAGGGTTTTTTAGCAATTGGTTTAAAGCGGTAATTTCTTTTTCCAATAATCTGCCCATAGCTGAGGGCAATACTTCTTCCATGCCTACTAAGGTCGGTTGGGAGCGATGAGCCGCAGCAAAAGCATCACAAATATACAAATTAGTTAAAGGAGCTAACTTACGAACTACCAGAGTCTTTGCTTGCTCTTCGAGTGATAAGTTTAATTTAGTCTCAAAAAGGGTCATCTCTTCGGCCATAAAACGCACATTCTCCAGCATTAAAATTTGACCATTCTTTAAAGCTTTGATTTTATCTTGAGCGGCTGGACCACATACGTCATCAATATACTCGACTGGTTTTCCCAATAATTGGGATATTATTCTAGAGTGCGGCTCTGTAGAAGCATAATTATGATACTCTATATCACTACCTTGATGAATTAAAATAACCGTTTTTGCTCCTTTCTCAGTCAGCTCTTTAAGGGTAGGTAAACTCTCTTTAATTCTGGTTATATCTATGGGTTCTCTTGTTTTTGGATCAAGAGGAGAATTCATATCAAAACGAGCAAGAATTGTTTTGCCCTTTAAATTAAAATCATCAAGAGTATACATTCCATTTATCATTCCCTGTCACTCTCCTTAATTCATCCCTAAATATTTATTAGTAATTCCAACTGCTTCTAGTCTGTCTTTCTGCATTTCTAAACTTGCCCTAATAGCATCCATAGTTTCCGGAATAACTACTGCTTCTTGCGGTATATTAATAGCAAACATAATATCGTTTCCAGAGGGAACTATGGTTTCTTCCCAAACTGCAATTTCATACATATCTCCTCTGGGGTTACCTAAGTCTCTGGCATATTTAAATAAAGAGGCGTTACCCAAAAAACCATCTGCGATTCTTACTACTCTAATCCTGGGGTGTTTACTAAAATGCGCCAGTATTTCTTCTTTAGTAATTTTTTTCTTAGGTGTGGCCACTATGGTAATAATATGCCCATGGGTTACTGGGGTATGTACCAATATACCAGTGGCCTGAATATGAGGCATAATAGTCATTAAATCTATTACCTGATGACTGGGAGCTTTATCTACCTGTAAAGCATTGGTTAATCCTCTTTGATAATCTCCAGGATCTGCTACTCTTCTAATAATCGTAATAGCTACTTTTTCTATACCAACTGCCCGGTCTAGACAATCTACTGCTCTTATTAATCCGGTAGTATTACAGGAAGTCAATTTCAGGAATTGCTTTCCTAGTCCCTTTTCGTAATTGGCATAGCCATGAAAAAAGACATCAGCAACTTCGTTTTTTTCTCCTCCCTGGAATATTGCTTTAAGGCCATATTTTTTATAAGTTTCTTTATTCTTTTGACCAATTCCAGCACTGGTAGCATCTAAAACAATATCTACTTTTTTAAGAAGGTCATCAAGTGTTCCAGTAACCGAAATTCCAGCATCCTCAAGAAGTGGAATATTATTAGGTATTGGACAATACAGATCGTAGGGCATTCCTTTCTCTTTTAAGGCTCTTAAAGCTAAAGTAGGGGCTACATCGGCAATTCCTATTAACTCCATATCTTTTTGTCTAGCCACTCCATCAGCTAAACGCTGACCGATAGTGCCATAACCTACCACCGCAACTTTTGCTTTTGTCATTTTGAATCCTCTCCTTTATAAATTATTTCAAGCTCTTTGTTAAACACCACACTATATTTTTTATTTTCTATTTCCTCTTTAATACCCTTTCTACTCTCCTTACAATATCATTTGCAGTAAGTTCAAACCTTTCTTTGAGATAATCAACTGGCCCTACCTCCCCAAATAGGTCCTTCACACCGACCCTTTCCATTGGTGTAGGAGTATTTTCAGCTAAAACTTCAGCAACGGCTGAACCAAGCCCATTGATGATATTATGATTTTCTGCAGTAACAATGGCACCCGTTTCTTTAGCACAGGTTATAATTGTTTCTTTATCAATAGGTTTTAAGATAAACATATCAATAACTCTTACAAATACCCCTTTTTTATCAAGGATTTCTGCTGCTTTTAAAGCCTCTGCAATCATAATACCATTGGCAATAAGAGTAACATCCTTACCATCTTTAAGCTTGACTGCCTTTCCAATTTCAAATGTTGAACCTTCTTCATAGATTTTAATGGCATTTTTTCTGAGTAGTCTTACGTAAAACATCCCATAAAGTCCAGCCAACTGTTTAATTATATCTATTAACATGACTGAATCTGTTGGTTCTAGCACAGTCATCTCAGGAATATTCCTCATAATCCCCATATCCTCAAAGGGCATATGTGTACCACCATTATAAGCAGAAGTAACGCCGGGGTCACTACCTATTATTCTTACATTTGCTTTCGCATATGCTCCTGAGATAAAGACCTGGTCATAACACCTCCTCGTCGCAAATGTAGCAAATGTATGGGCAAATGGTATTTTCCCGGTAGCAGATAGCCCAGCAGCAATACCTATCATGTTTGCTTCCTGAACACCACAATTAAAGGTCCTCTCTGGAAATTCCTTTAAAAAGGGGATCATCCCCATTGAACTCATTAAATCCGCATCCAGGACTACTATTTGTTCATTTTCTCTAGCAAGTTCTATTAAAGTCTGGCAATAAACATTTCTCATCTCAATATCTTCTTTGACATTATTTTTTGCTAACAATATCGTCATTTTTTTACCACCCTATTTCTCCATTTGTTTCGAATAATTAAACCAGATATTCTTTTAATTTATTTTCTAACTCAATAATACATTTCTCTGCTGCTTTATGTTCGGCTGCAGAAAATATCATATGGTGGTTAGCCATAGTCTCTTCAACAAATTTTAGTCCTTGTCCTTTTATAGTATCTAAGATAATAACTGAAGGTTGCCCTTTTATTTCTTTGGCCTTTTCGATTGCTGCAAATATTTTTGCTACATCCGCACCATTTACATCCTGAGCATGCCATCCGAAAGAAGCAAATTTCTGACCTATATCTCCTAAATCATTTATATCTTTTGTATATCCATCTAATTGTTTTTTGTTAGCATCAATAAAGGTTATTAAATGATCAAGCTTATGATGGTGAGCAAACAAGGCGCCTTCCCAAACCTGACCCTCATCACATTCTCCATCACCTAAAATTAGATAAGTATAGTTATCCTTTTTACCTAAACGATTACCTAAAACAATTCCAATAGCTGTAGACATTCCCTGGCCCAATGAACCTGTGGTCATATCAATCCCTATCGTCTTGTTTCGGTCACAATGACTGGGAAGGTTTGTTTTTGGTTTGTTTAAGGTCATTAATTCTTCAATGGGGAAATATCCTTTTAATGCTAAGGCAGTGTATACTGCTGGTCCTGCATGCCCTTTGGAAACAACAAGCCAATCTCTATCTTTCCATTTGGGTTCTTTTGGATTAATCTTCATTACTTTACCATATAACACAGCAAGTGTTTCTACAATTGACATTGCTCCGCCAATATGGCCAAAACCCAAGTTTTTAATTTCCTTTAAAGTTTCCAAGCGAATTTCAGTAGCAAATTTTTCTAATTGATTTATTTCTTTTTGGTACAGCATTCTATAACCTCTCCCTACTATTATTTCTTATTACTTTTCTCATATGCTTTTCTATATTTTCTATTAAAGATAGTTTTTTATCCGATAAATATTTTACCAGTCCCGCCTACTGTATAGATATAATTAATTTTTTTTAAATCAACAAATTTTAAAGTTATACTTAACGTATCTACCCGCCGATATAAACCGAATAACCCTATAATCCTTAGGTTTTTCTATTGCTTCATAGATTTTTTTAGTTCCTTTTGTAAAGTTTCTATTCTCATGCACCCCGACAGGTCCACTGACAAAGATCTTTCCACTTCCCTGAATGATCTTTACATAATATTCTATTGTCCTTTGCCCCAATATCCATAAGCATTTCTTCAAGTGATAGTTTTTGAACTATTATTTTATTTCTTTTCTTTTACTGTTTTTCTCTTAGGCTAAATCCATGGGAATTTCCATTTTATCGGGGTAATCATTAAATATTGGGTCGTTAATTTGTTAAATACATCTAACCCTCTCCCTTCACTAAACTTCTCTTTTTGCTACCATTTTTTGTTCCCTTTGTTAAAAGCATAATTCCTCCATTAAAGCATATGTAAGAATTCTATCAGTACTACCATTTTCCAATACCTATTCAATTTTTCCAAAAGTATCTGATATTTTTGGCTCTACTAACAAAGCCCTTATCATAAAGGACTTTTTATTTAATGAATTAGTACATATACAAATTCTTAAGTTTACTAATTTTGTCTCTTGCTATAACAAAGATAGATTTGAAGACCCTCAAAAAGTGGCTAAAGAACCTTGCCATATCCAATCGGCTTTAGCTAATTCGGTCAGAGTTATCCTTGTTATAACTTTACAAAATATCAGAATACTATCTGAGGCTTTAACTAATATAAACCAAACTATTACTAAAGAATTCAATGCCTTTACTAATATTTTAGAATCATTAAAAAGCCCCATTGAAGGAACCAAATCATTAAGGGTATATGAGGAGAAATATAAAGCTTACTATCAATCTAAATATCAAGAAGTAAGTAAACATCTCACAAAGATACTAGCCCTAATCGTCAAAAAATTGGTCAGGTTGATTTTTTTATTGCTTGAGAACAATCAACTCTGTCAGAAAAGATTATACTTAACTAAATTTAATATTTTTGTTCGATCTATAATTAAAATTAAAGTTAATCCTTCCCACTTATTAAAAAAAGATTAAGATCAATATAGAAGGAACTTTTTTATATTTAAATTTTCTTTTAGAATTTAATCCTAAAACAGCTCTTGAGATATAACCATTACCGTATCATCTTTTATATTAATAATACTACTCATATAAATATACATTTAAATTAATTATTTTTTATAACCACTTTTATTGCTCCCTCGATTCTTTTCTTACACACTTCAAAAGCCCCTAAAGCATCTTTTAAAGGAAAAATATGTGTAATTATTTTCTCGGCATCTACATCGCCCGCTAACAAAAAGTTTAATGCTTCATAAAAATAACTCTGCCCAGATGTTGAATCAATTAATTTAATACCTTTAATAACAATGTCATTTCTAGGAACAAATAAAGCATCATCATTTTTTGATAAACCTATTAATATCCCTTTCCCTTTCCTTTTTAATAGTTTTATTGAATCACAGATTAGAGTTCCCGTTTGTGTAGCATCAATAAATTTATCTATAGCTTCTATCCCCCAATTTTGTGTATAGTGCTCATAATTTTCATTTATTACTTCAACCCAATTTCCTTTGTTTGTGTCTATAAGGCGTTCAAAATTAAATCCTTCAAATCTCTTGAGGTGTTCACCTCTATTCACCTCTACCTAACACAATTACCTTCGCACCCATAGATTTACATAACATTGCTACAATTAAACCAATAGGACCGCAACCCAATATTAGAACTATTTATCCTTTTTTTTATTTCAGCTGCATTACACGCTTTTAATGCATTTGCTGTGGGTTCAGTTATTGCAGCATGTTTCAAGGAAAGTCCTTTAGGAATTTTTACTACATTCACACTAGGTAAAAGACAATATTCGGCAAATCCCCCATTTTGCGAAAATCCTGGCTCAGAATGATTATCACAGTAGAAATATTCTCCTTTTTTTTAATAATAACATAAATTACAGTTTATACAATTATCAACAATTACTTCATCTCCTGGCTGTACATTATTAATATTTCTCCCTACTTCTTCTATTGTTCCTGAAAATTCATGTCCTGGTATAACAGGTAGCTTTGTCCAATTTGGGTAACTTCCCTCAATTAAAGCCAAATCACTGCCACAAATTGAAGAATAAGCAACATTTACAAGTACTTTATTATCTTCAATAGAAGGCTTTTCAACATCCACTAATTTAAAATTTCCTTTATTGAACAATATTAAAGCTTTCATAAATTTACCTCCCATAATAAAAATAGCCCTTCTGATCAAGTTAATAATTATCAAACAATTTATTTAAAAATCTAACACCCTGTTTGGCTGCTTCGTAATCATTAGGTTTAGGTAGCACCTCAATACCTATAGGCCCAGAATATTTTATCTTTGTTAAGGTTCTAAATATTTCTGCAAAATTTGTATGTCCCCATCCAGGGGCCAATCTATTACTATCTGCAAAATGAATATAACTAAGGTAATCTTTGACTTCTAATAAAGCTTCTTTATAGGAAACCTCTTCTAAATTCATATGAAAAGTATCGGCTAAGATTTTTAAATTGGAAAAATTAAGTTCTTCAATAAAACTCTTGATCTGGGCAAGAGTATTAAAAATATTAGTCTCGTATCTATTGATTGATTCGATAGCTAAAGTTACCTGATGATTATAAGCATACTCAGTGATTTCCCAAATGGCTTCTTTACCAAAATTTAATTGTCGGTCAATATCTAAATCAGTTTCTAATTTCCCCCGTACTCCACCAATAATCACTATTGCTCCTAATTTAGTAGCTAAATCTATATGATCTTTCATCCTTTGAATGGCTTTATTTCGTTTATCCTCTTCCCAACTATATAAACTAAAACCATCATTATAATAAGTCTGAGCAGTAGCAATCCCATAGACCTTAAGATTTAACTTAAGTAAATTTTCTTTTAACCAAGAATAATTAAGGTCTTGAGAATCTCTTAAACTTAATTCCACCCCATCATAACCCAATTCACTGGCTTTAGTTAATCCATACAATAAGTTCCCGGAAAAAAGTAAGGGACCAAATTTGGTTTTAGTGGGAGATAAACTAACTACTTTGAACATTAGACCACTCCTTTTTATTTGATTAGATAGATAATAATGTTATTGGTTAAATATTTTTTGCAATTAATAAAAATCAATACTTGATTTCCTTTTCAAATTTTACCCTAATTTACCTATTTTTTTTAAATCAACTGCTACCTCTGCCAGACCTAAATCTACTAATGTTTTTTCTATTGGGAAACTAGTACATTTATCCCAACCATGAATTTCATAGTATTCATCCAGCATTTTATTATACTTTTCTATATCCATTTTCCATCCTGCTAAACTACCTGTCGGAATTGATTCTTGTATATCTCTTAAAGTTGGCAGGTCATCTTTACGATCAAAATTAGTATGTTTTAAATTAAATGCCTTTTCCAGGTTAAGCTGTCGTATCGCCATTTTTTTAAAATCGTCTAATAAAATTTTATCGCCTGTAGCAGCAGTATAAATATCTAACAATTGGGGTACATCAATTAAATCAACATCCCACCAGGCTGTGTGAAAATGACATACGCCTAAACAGTTATTGATTCGATGCAAAATTTCCATATATAAAATCATTTTTGCCTTACCTTCATATTCTAAAGGTTTATGAGGATTATCTACTCCATAAACTAATTTTGCTTTTTCTAAGTTAAGGTCGGGAGCAGATTCGCAGGTAACTGCTCCAGTAGTATGACCACCACCTCGCGTAGAAGTAGTGGTACCTAAACACCAGCCCATAGCACCTCTGCAGGGTTCATAAAGATCCTGTCCTTTTATATTTAAAGCATAATATTCACTATTTCTACCAATAATACTTGCTGCTCTTGCACATCCTTCAGCAAGAATATTTCCAAATCCTTCCCGATAACAAATTTTCTTTATTAACTCAAGAACAACTCCTGCATCTCCCCAATTAAGCTTCAAACCATCAGTGTCATTTTCATCAATTATTTTTCTTTGAAAACATTCCATTGCCCAGCCTACTGCTCCGCCAATTAAGTCAATATCCACTCCCAATTGATTACATAATGCATTTACTTTTAACATAAAAGTCGGTTCTCGAATAGCTAACCTGGTTTGAATATTTTCAAATACTTCCCATTGATTACATTCAGTTTTTAATCCAGCATAAGGTCCTTCATTAATATATAAATGTCTTCCACAACCATTAATCGCACAACCAGGAAAACTTTGTTTAGCTATTTCATATTTATCAATAGTTTTTAAAGGAAAAATTTCCAAAGCCATATCATCCGGAATATCATAATATTGAAAATTTTTATAATTAATACTACATACTTTTCTTTTTGTAGAAAAAACACTTAAGGTACCGTATTTATGAGTATTTTCTACTGCCTTTGATTGTGCAAAATTCTCTCTAATTTTTAACACCATGTCCATAAATTTATTCGGATTGGCAACCTTAATAGAACCAGTCCCTTTTGCTATGATCATTTTCAAATTTTTCGATCCCATTACTGCCCCAATACCACCTCTTCCAAATGCCCTTCCCCTATCTTGGATAATACTTGCCCCTCTAACCAAATTCTCTCCTGCAGGACCAATAGAAATAATATGTAAATAAGGATTTTTTAATTCTTTTCTAATTAATTCTAAAGTTTCCCAAGTAGTTTTACCCCAAAAGCGAGATGCATCTCTAATCTCGACATTATCATTATCTATCCATATATATACTGGTTGATGTGCTCTTCCTTCGATAATTATCGAATCATAACCTGCATACTTTAATTCACAACCGACATAACTATCACTACATGAACTTGCCCATCCACCAGTCATAGGTCCTAATGTACTCACATTCATCTTATTAGCACCTGGTGCTGGTGTACCTAATAATACTCCCGCCCCAAAAATTAGTTTATTTGCAGGCTCATATGGAGTTACCCATGGTTTCAACTCATCATAAAGGATTTTAATTGCAATACCAGATGAACCAAGCCAATCCTTTGCATAGTCTAAAGTGGACTCTTTGCTAATTTTTCCGTCACTTAGATTTATTCGCAAAATATTACCTGCATAAGCATAATTCTCTTTGATTGACAAAACTACTTCTCCTTATTTAAAAGTATAGTAATTTTAGACATTATTCTAATTTTTTTCTTTTAAATTCATTAATAATTTTCTCTAAAGTATCTTTTTCCCCACAGTACTTTAAACATAAGGGTGTTTCTATATCTTTACATCCATTACAAGGAATATTTATCTTATCTTCCCTTTCAATAAGTAATATCTGATATCCTATTCCACTCTTTTTATCTAATACTTTAAGGCTAGAAAATTGATGGCTGAATTCTTTTGTATGATGAAATGAGCAAACCAATTCACAGGTTTTACAGCCTCCACAATCTAACATATCAAATATCATTTTATGCTCCTTTTTAATAAATAAAATATTACCTTTTAGAATATTATTAAATTAGTTTTTTGTTTATAACTTATCCTTCTCAGCGGCATTCAATCCAAAAGCACATTTTAATAATTCTTCTTGATTGGTATCTTTTGTATTAAATTCTTTCTTGATACTTCCTCTATACATAACTAAAATTCGATCAGTAATAGCAAGTAATTCCTGAAACTCTGAAGAAATTAAAATAATTCCAATTCCTTCTTTTGTTAATTCACCTAGCAATTGATATATTTCCACCTTAGCCCCTACATCAATCCCATGTGTAGGTTCATCTAATATTAGCACTTTAACTTTTTTAGCCAACCATCTTGCCAAAACTACTTTTTGTTGATTTCCTCCACTAAGATCTAGTACTTTCACATTTATATTAGGAGTTATTATTCTTAATTTATCAACTAGATTATTAACGATTATTTTTTCTTGAGAAAATTGGATTAAACCTAATTTGGTTAATTCTGATAAGATTAAAATACTGGTGTTACTTTTTACATCTTGATTTAAAAATAAACCTAAATTTTTCCTATCTTCTGTAAGAAAACCAATCCCTGCTTTTATTGCATCGCTTGGTTTTTTGAAATTAACCTTTTTATTATCCAGATATATTTCACCTTCTGTGGGAATAGTTGCTCCAAATAATGCTTTAGCCAACTCAGTTCTCCCAGAACCCATAAGCCCTGCAATACCAAGAATTTCCCCTTTATATAAATTAAAGGAAACGTCATGAAATTCTTTTAATCTGTTTAGTTTTTCTACTGAAAGTATTTTTTCTCCAATTTTCACATTGTATTTTGGATACATATCGTGTAATTTTCTTCCTACCATCATTTCAACTAAATCTTCTTTGGCTACATCATTTTTGTTTACCGTTGCTACTTTCACGCCATCTCGGAGAACTGTTATTCGATCAGTAATTTCAAGTACCTCTTCCAATCTATGAGAAATATAAATGATTGATACTTTTTTTGATTTTAATTTATACAGAAGAGAAAATAATACTTTAATTTCTGAATCAGCTAATGAGGCAGTAGGCTCATCTAGAATAACGACTTTTGACTGTATAGAGGCTGCTTTTGCTATTTCAAGCATTCTTTGCTCTGCTAGAGATAAAGAGCTTGCTTTTAATATAGGATTAATAGAAAATCCAAGGGAATCTAAAAGGATTTTCGCATTTTCATTTTCTTTGTCTGATTGTAACATTATTTTCTTTTTGTTTTCCCTACCAATAAAAATATTTTCTCCTACTGTAAAATTTGGAAATATATAGGGTTCTTGAAATATAGCAATAATTCCTAATCCTCTAGTATAAAATGGGTCTCCCAATTGAATTTTTTTATCAAAGAATTCAATATAGCCATTATCTGGTTTATATGCTCCTGTTAACATTTTAATAAACGTACTTTTTCCGGCTCCATTTTCTCCAATTAATCCATGAATCTCTCCTTCAAGTAAACTAAAATCTAAATTATCTACAGCTTTTACTCCCGGAAAGTTTTTACTTAATTGAATAGTATTAATAATTATCCTATTTTTTTCTTTTTTGCATTCATTTTCTTTAGTTTGTTGATTATCAATATTTTTATTTATCATTAATAAAACTCCCTAAATAAAAAATTACTTTCTAAATTTTTCAGTGGAGATAGCTACAATTATAACAACTCCAACTATAATCATTTGCCAGAATGAAGAAACACTTAATAAATTTAAAACATTGGATAAAGTTGTCATAAAAAAGGCTCCTAATACGACCCCGGAAACTGAACCAACTCCACCTCTTAAAGAACCTCCTCCAATGACCACTGCTGCGATAGCATTTAACTCATATCCACTACCAACCCCAGGATGTCCTGAAATAATACGAGAAGCAAGAAGTATCCCAGCAATTGACGCTACTAATCCATTTAAAATAAATACTAAAATTGAGTGCTTTTTAACCTGAATACCTGAAAGTCTTGCAGCTTCACGATTATCTCCAATTGCCCGGGTATATCTTCCAAATTTTGTTCGTCGTAGTAAAATATCAAGAAAAATGATAATTACTAATGCAAAAATAATAATTACTGGGATAGGACCAATTTTTCCATTTCCAAGATATACAAAGGACTGTGGAAGACCAGTAATAGCAACTCCTTGAGTATATACATAGCAAAAACCTCTAATTATCGTCATGGTTGCTAAAGTAACTATAAAAGAGGGTAATAAAATATAATTTACAATAAATCCGTTAAAAAATCCCACCGCAATTCCAAAAATAAGGGATAAAAAAATTCCGAACAAAGTAGAATATTTTACTGCAATTCCGGAAGCAATAACTCCAGCTAAAGCCAAAGTTGAACCAATAGATAAATCCATTTCTCCATGAGAAATTACAAATACAGTACCTGCTGCAAGTAGTACATTTATTGAACTCTGCCGTAAAATATTAATAAAATTGCTTGCAGTTGCAAATCTCGGATTTATAATTCCAGTTATTATCATTAAAGCTATCAAAGCGAAAAGTAAACCATTTTTTTTGATTTTTAAAAATAGATAATTTAATATTTTGGTAAGCATTTATTTACTCCTTAGTTATTATCATCTTTTTCAAATTGACTTAATATTTATAGTTTATTCTAATTATATAAATAAAAAATATTAAATATTTATTTAACTTAAATAACATATTAATAAAGGAATGTCTTGGAATTTTAAATTTTAATTAAAATTAATACCTATCAATATCTTTTTCTTTCAATTTTTTTAAATACTCAACAATTATTCACCCATCTTCATTTGACGAAGTTTAGATAAATCTAGTGTATCAATATTTTCTTTAGTTACCAAAGACCCACCTAGTATAACTTTAGTAGGTATGGTTCTTCCTTCAATAAGTTTTTTAGCAACAATAACCGGCCATTCAGTTAAACCATATATTTCATCTGCGGCAAGAGCAGAAATTTTCCCTTCTCTGAGAGCTTTTTCCCCATCGCCAGATAGATCAAAAGAAGTAACAATAATATTTGTTCTTCCTGAATTTTGAATAGCCTGTACCGCTCCCATAACAAAAGAATCAGTAAAACAATATAGAGCATCAATTTTGGGGTAAGCAGCCAAGAAATCCTCCATATTTTTTATACCCTCCGCCGGATTGGAAGGAGTAAATCTTTCAGCTAGTATTTTCATTTCAGGATATTCCTTAAGTGCAGCTTTATAACCTGCGGCACGATCTAAAGCAATTGAAACTCCAGCAGGTCCACTAAGCATTACCACATTACCCTTACCTCCCAGTTTTTCTGCAGCAAATATACCCTGGATATAACCCATATGGAAAGGATCAGATGTAACTGCACATAGTACTTTGTCAGAAGCAATTAATCTATCCCAACTAATTGTTGGTATCCCTTTGCTAGCTGCCTGTTCAACAGCAGGAATAATAGCTGTAGTATCTACTGGATTAATAATCAAACAATCGACTTTTTGTTCAATAGCATCCTCTACTTGTTGTAATTGTATCGCTTGATCATTTTTTCCATCAAAAGCAATTAATTTTATTCCCTGCCGTTCTGCTTCAAAATCTGCTGCTCTTTTATAAGTATAAAAAGCAGGATTATCCATAGTAGGCACAAAAAACGCAACTACAAGTTTTTCTTGGGCGAATAAAGTAACATTTCCAGCCAACAGCAAAATTACAGTAAGTAACACAATTAATCCTAATTTTTTTCTAAACATTTTATCCTCCTTATAAATAATCTATTTTTTCCAAGACATTCCTTAAGTATATTTAGTTTTATCTTCTTTTTTATAATTCCGTAATAAGTTTCTTTAAACATCCTAGACTTTCTTTAATCATTTTTTTATTTCCCTCGAAAGAATCTTCACCTTCAGACTCAAAAGACAATACTCCTTCATATCCATTTTGTTTTAATATCCTTACGCACTCTTTAACATTTACTTCTCCTTTACCTAAAGTGACTGCTTTTCTTCCGATTACATCCTTGGCATGTACATGAGCAACATAATTAACAATGGACTTTAAAGTTGCTACTTCGTCACCTTTTTTTGAGGAGTTCAATTTCCAAGCATAACCTTCACGGTTAGTACCAATGTAATCACCTCTATGAACGTTGGCCATATCATAATTGATTTTTAACCATTTTGATGGTGCAAGAGATAATAAATTCTCCATGCCCCCAGGGGTTAAAGAAAAATAACCATGGGTTTCTAAGGCTAAATATGTTTTTTCTGCTTCGGCTCTTTCAACCATTTCTTCTAAACGAGATTTAATAATATCTAATCCTTCTTTTTCAGACATTCCATCTGGTATACTTCCTTCATCGGTAATTACTACTGGAACTCCTGCTGCTTTTGCCCAAGTAAGTGCTTGTTTAACATCTGCAACTGCATTTGGATCACTAATCATTTCTCGATGTACTCCAATTGCTGAAACTCCTTTAAACCCATATTGCTTGACTAAATTCATGAATTTTATAGGATCATCTTTATATGGATCTACATGAGAACACCATGCTAGATTACCTTCAATTTCTACATATTCATAACCTGCCTCAGCAACTGTTTCTAAAGCTTTTTCTAATGGATACTTACGAAAACTAACAGTATTGCATCCAATTTTCATTTTTTATTCTCCTTCTTTTTATTTGAATTATTTAAAGGCGTAAACACAACTTTAATGGCATCTGGTTCATAAGCCTTTTTCAAAGCTTCTTGGCATTGATCAAGAGGGAAACGGTGAGTGATGATCTTTTCCCAAGGGAAATTTTTTCTATTCCTGATCATCATCTCAAAATGAGCATAGTACATGTCATGAGGATGATTAGTATTGCCAATAAAAAGTACATTTTTGGCGGCAAAATGACGATGAATATTTAAATTTACGCTCCCGGTATCGACAAAATTTCCCGTTTCACAATAGGTTCCTCCCCTGCGAAGCATTTGAAGTCCAACTTCCACAACTTCCGGTCGACCCACTACTTCCACGACTACATCAGCCCCTCTACCTTCGGTTTCCTCTTTGATATACTGAACCAATTCATTATTAGATAATTTGGATACATCAATAGTTAAATCAGCCCCAAATTCTTTGGCTAATTTTAACTTCGATGGGATACTATCCAGAGCTATAATTTTCCCTGCTCCTAATAGACGGGCTTTGGCAATCATAGTCATACCGACCGCTCCTAATCCCTGAATCACTACTGTATCGCCAAAGGAAAACCCTCTGGCATCAACCTGCGAGTACATTTTAGCGCGGTCCAATAGAGAAGTGACCACAAAAATTTCAGATAAGGTAGTCTCTTCCACGCTTAATTCTTCAGGAACTTTATAGACCCAAGCCCGGGGAGGAAGATACAGATATTCACCCCATCCTCCTGTAATATAAGGAAAACGGTCACTATAATAAGTCATCCCAATGCCTTGATGTTTGGAGCAAAAAGGATAAGCATGTATTCTGCGACAATACCAACATCTCCCACAAATCACATTAGGACAATTAGTCACTCTATCACCAACTTTTAAATCTTTTCCTGAATATTCAATTTCATCCCCTTTCCCATTCATCTCATAGACAATTCCTGAATTTTCATGCCCATGCACTGCAGGATAAACCATATCCTGTTCTGCCTCTGTTCCTCCATAAAGAGTTACATCTCCATCAAATGCATGCTTATCGGTCCCGCAGATTCCAGACATTTCCATTTTGATAATCAGAGCACCAGGTTCTATCCGATCGGGAAAAGGTATTTGTTGACATTCTACCTTCCCCGGTCCAGTCATCAATACTGCCTTCACTAATTTTGGTTTACTCATATTCTCTCAATCCTTTCCTTTTTAAATTACAATTTTAGGTTGGATATCCTAAGGTGTATAGATGTTTACCCCCGTTTAATGGGCCTTTAATAACATCTTCAATTTCTTGTTCATCTCTCATAGACATTGACTTAATGGGAGGTAATTTACCAGCTGGATACATTTTTAAAATATCCTGAACTAATTTTTCCAGGTAATTCATAATTGCGGTTAAACCCGGTTTGGCTTTTTCCGGATCAGCCAAAGTAGCATCTCCTACTATTCCTTCGGGTGTAGAAACCACTTCAATAGCTGAAGCACCAATCTGCTGCCAAAAAGGAATAGGTAACCCGTAAGCATTTCCTGATTTATCAATATGACCTTCCGGGAATATTTTCATCGGTTTGGTAGATACTGCATATTCCTGGTTAATCATTTCGGGAAAAAGAGCTTGGGAATAAGAAGTTTCACATTCATCTGCATGAATAAAGGGGGTATCAAATGGTCCTCCATGCGCTTTATCCCTCAAAAATTCAGGTATAACAAACCACCAATTTACGTTAACCAGAATTGCCGGCACTTGATACTTTTTGGCAAATTGATGAATAGCTAATGGAATGACGTAATCCTGCCCATGTCCATTCAATAGTATTTGCTTTCTAAAACCAGTATTCCAAAATCCCGCAATAACTGCCCTAAGATAAGCAGCCAGGGCTTCTTCCGGAATCATGATGGTACCAGGCATGCCCATGTGATGAAAAGGATGAGAACCGTACCAAATTGGTTCTGCTACCGTACAGCCGGTAGCCTGTGCAATTTGTTCAGCCATCCGGGTCACTAGGAAAGTGTCTTCTCCGCTACAAGCATTTGGCCCATGATTTTCACTACTACCTACCGGAATAATAATTAGATCGTTCTTTTTTAACCTTTCCTGTATCTCATGACCATTCATAGTTTGATAATATATTCCACTCGGTAAATCCATTTGCCCACCTGCTGGTGGGAATTGCCATTTCTCCATATTAAACTCCTTATTGATAATATTTTAGTTAAAATAAATGATTATAAATTCTATTTTTATTTAGTCCTAGTAATAATTTTTAATTATTACTAGGACTAAATATTATGTTTTACTCACCTTTTATTTATTTTGCCACTGTGACTTGATATCTTCACTAACTACTATGTTCTTTCTATCAAATACATCAAGTACTTCTTTGGTAATCATGGTAGGAGGTATGTTAACTATTAATTGATCAACTTTTTCACCTTTGATTAGTTTATTAACTAATTCTACAGCAGCTCTAGCGGTAGCAAGTGGAGCGCCCGCCTCTGTAGCAGTAATCCAGCCCTCTCGGATTAGTTTTTCGCATTCTACACTTAAATCACAAGTAACATGAGGAACTGGTTTCATATTTCTTGCCTTCATAGCACTAACCATTCCTTGAGACATTAAATCATACCATGTATATATTCCATCAACCTTTGGATTGGCAGTAAGCATGTTTTCAGAAGCCCTTATTGCCACTGCAATATCCGCAGCTGTCCACTCTAGCCCTACTACTTTCATTTGAGGGAAAAGTGAAATATAATCGGTAAATCCCTGCCAACGTGCTGAGGCTTCTTCATGTCCTGCAGGTCCTGGAAGAGCAATAATATTACCTTTTCCACCCATTCGATCTGTAAGTATAACTGCACACAATCTTCCGGTATAAAAGGCGTCTAAACCAATGAGAGGGAAAGTCATCTTATCACTTTTAACTGGCACATATTCACAAACAACTTTAATCCCACTATTGACAGCTCGCTCTAATACCTCAGTTAAAGCAGTAGAAGAGGTAGCGTGAATAATTATTCCATCTACCTTACGTTCAATTAAATTTTCAACCTGTGTAATTTGTTTATTAATATTGGAATATCCACCTGCATTGTACATAAGCATTTCAAATCCAAGTTCAGTACCTTTAGCTGCAGCAGCATACCATCTATCTGTATATATCGGGCCAACATTCGGTAACATATAGGCAATTGTTGGTTTTGCAAATATGTTACTTGTCAATCCAAGCATAATTAATATTATAATTGTTAAAATGTAAAATATTTTCTTATACATAATTCATTCAAACCTCTCTTTTAGATTAATTTTTTTATAATTTAATAAATTAACTCTTTTTTATTTAATCTTTTCGCCTCCTTTTAAATTAATTTTTTGCTTGGAACTGTTAAATAAATTTATGGTGGTAATTTTTAATTTTAGAAATTAATCAATTTAACTAGTTTTTCGTAATCTAATCATTACTCCTAAAATAATAATGCATCCTATTAGTAATTGCTTTACAAAAGTTGACATTCCTAACATATCTAATCCGTTCACCATAAAAGACATAAAAAAAACTCCAAGCAAAACCTGAAATACTCTCCCCTCACCTCCTTTAAGAGAAACTCCTCCAACCACAACAGCACCAATTGATTCCAACAATATTCCACTTCCCATTAATGGTTGTCCCGAACCTGCTCTGGAAGTTAAAATAATTGCGGCAATCCCAACTAATAAACCATCAATTGAATAAGTAATTATTTTCGTTTTACTAATACTTATTCCAGATAATCTTGCTGCAACTTCATTTCCTCCTACTGCTAATATATAACGACCAAAAACTGACCTATGCAAAACTATATACATAATTACAATAAAAATTCCTAATATTATAACGGGAACAGGAATAACTTTCATTAAATAACCCTGTCCAATAAACGAAAATTTTTTTAACACCTGATCTTCAATTCCAAACACTGGTTGACCACCAGTAATAATCAAACTAACACCTTCTATCGCAAACATCATTCCTAGCGTTACTATAAATGGTTCTAATTTTCTCCACCCTATTAAAATTCCACATATAACTCCTGAAATTAAACCCATTAATAAACCAATAAAAATTCCTTCCAAAAATCCATAATTTAAAAGGGCGAGCCCTATAACTGTGCTACAAAGACCTATTAAAGAACCGTGAGAAAGATCTATACCTCCCGTAATAACTACTAAAGTTTGCCCTGCAGCTAATAAAAAAAGAACGCTAGACTGCCTAAGGACATTAAAAATATTAGAAACTGTTAAAAAATAAGGCGATAAGATAGCAAAAAAAATAAACATACCTATAAAAACCAATAATAATCCTTGATTTCTAATAAAATAATATTTATCATAATTGACATTTTTCTTCATATTGAAATCCACCTTTATATTAATTATTACAAAATCAGGTTTAATATTTCTTTTTCGGAAAGATCCTTACTTTCAAAATCTACAATTATTTTCTTCATTTTCATTAAAATAATCCGGTCACAGACTTTTAGTAATTCTTCTACATCTGGAGAAGAAATTAAAAAAGTAATACCCCGAGAAGCTAGTTCTCTTATTAGTTGATAAATTTCATCTTTTGCTGCTACATCAACACCTCTGGTAGGTTCATCACAGAGGATAATTTTAGATTTTGCAAAAATCCATTTTGCTACACTAACTTTTTGTCTATTCCCTCCACTTAGAGTCCATACTGGTGATTTATTCGATCTTGTTTTAATTTGTAATCTTTGAACTACCTCATTGGTTTCTTTTTTTTCCTTTTTCCTATCTACTATATTTATTTTTGAAATTAATTGAGAAAGACTTGGCAAGCTAATATTAAAAGCAACGTCTTGAAGTAAATGAAGACCTTCAATATTTCGATCAGAAGGTAAGTAACCAATTTCAAATCTGATTGCCTCTATTGGGCTGGAGGGTACATATTTTCTTCCAAAAATTTTTATTTCTCCACTATCTAAAGGAAATATTCCATATATAATTTTAAGCAATTCGGAACGACCAGAACCTAAAACTCCACCTATACCGACGATTTCTCCTTTACTTATATTAAAGGAAATTTCCTCAAGGTAACGATGATGATTTAAATTATAAATATCGATTCCTTTTTCTCCAGTGACTTTTAATTTTTCAAAATTTTTAAAAACTCTTTCCTTACCAGTCATCGCTTCAATAAGAGTTGTTGTAGATACGGTTTTCGCATCATAGGTATCAGTTTTTCTACTATCTCTTAACACTGTAATTCGATGTCCTACTCGCTTTGCTTCTTCAAGTCGATGACAAATATAAATAATACCTATCTTTTCCTCTGCACAAAGCTTTTTTAAAATATCAAAAAGTATATCTATTTCTTTACTCCCTAAGCAAGCAGTAGGTTCATCCATAATTAGTATTCTGGTTTCTCTTACCAAAGCTTTAGCAATAATTATAAGTTGTTGATTGGCAATAGGTAATTTTCCTGCTAATTGATTTACGTTTAAGTGTATATTGAATTTACTTAATGCTAATTCAGCTTTTTTGTATAGATTTTTAAAATCTACAATATTAAATATTTTATTTTTATATTTAGAAGGTAGTACCCCCATAAAAATATTTTCTGCAATTGTTAAATCTGGAAATATGGGAATTTCTTGAGGAACTAAAGATATACCTTGCTTTTGGGCATCAGAAGGATTATTAAATTTTACTAATTCACCATTTACTTTTATTGTACCAGCGTCTAGTTTAATGGTTCCCGCTAAAATATTTACTAAGGTTGATTTTCCTGCTCCATTTTGGCCAACTAGGACATGAATTTCTCCTGGCAATAGTTCAAAATCAACATTATCAATAGCTATTGCTCCGGGAAATGCTTTTGTAATATTTTTCATCTCAACTAATGGGATTTCTTGTATCATAGAAAAACCATATCCTTTATATTTTAATATTATATTTTTAATAAAGATAAAAACATTTGAACTAATTCTTGTGCAAACTCAGGATCATTAATATGCATATCCAACTCTTTAATAGGAATATTATCGTTAATTTGACTTTTTAATTCCTTAATAAAATATTTATCTTCCTCTGGATTAAAAATTGCGGTACCTGGTCGATTAGCTTTTGAAAATCCTTTAACGGGAATTACTAATGCAGTAGGTCCTTTAGCAGTATTTATTTTTTTAGCCATAGTTTCAGCAATTTCTTTTAACTCTTCTTTAGAAGTACGAATTAAAGTGAACATAGGATTATCAGGGTAAAATTTCCTTCCTGGCCAATTCTTTTCAGCCACACTTAATGGTCCTTCCACAATAAATTCTATACAACCTGGTACTACTATTTGAGGAATTCCAGTTTCCCCTGCAGCTTCAAGTCGTTTTGGGCCGGCAGAATGCATTCCACCCACAATTTCATCAGTTAACTCATGCGTAGTAATATCCATCACACCACAAAATTTTCTTTCTCTAATAAAATTTTCAAATGATTTTCCTCCTACACCATTAGCATGAAAGCAAATTACTTTAAAATTTTCTTTTTCTAATAAACTTTTTACTTTCATTACACAAGGAGTAGTATTACCATACATAGTAATACCAACAGTACGTTCAGCCCACTTATCATTGGGAGATAAAGAATTTACCATTCCTATCATTGCATTTGCAGCATTATTAAAAATAGATTTCAATACTGGATTTAATCCTAATATATCAACTACCGAATGAATTACAATCACATCTTTAGTCCCTACAAATGGATCAAATATACTTTTTCCACAAGCAATAGTTGAAATAATCAATTTTGGAATACCAATTGGTAAAGCTTGTAGTGCAGATGAAGCCAATATAGTTCCTGCCCCTCCACCAATGGCCATTATTCCACTAATACTCTCTTTTTCAAATAATTTTAAACAAGCTATTTCAACGCCCTTTAACATTTTCTCAATAGCTGGACCTCTATCCATTTTTTGTAAATCGCTTAGTTTCTCACCTGCTAAAGAGGCCACTTCACATCTAGATATAGTTGGTTTTACATAAGTAGCTTCTCCTAAAATACCACTATCCACTATCAAAACTTCTAAATTACCTTTTTCAAGAACATCTTTAATATATTTTGCTTCTTCCCCTTTTGTATCTAAGGTAGCAATAAAAATGACTTTTTTCTTCATCAATAAATTTACCTCACATTATTTATTAGTTATTAGTAACTCCACAAGCTCTTATAATTGCAGAAATATAAATTTTACAATAAGTTTCCAATTCTTCAATTGTAACGTGTTCATTAGGACTACCTACTCTCATTATCCCTGGTGCACACCAGGCTACTTCCGCACCTAAACGTTGAAAAAATGGTCCTTCTGTTGAATATACGCTTCCAATTAGTTCTGGATCTCTATTTGCAACTTGTTTTATAGCAGATCTGAGGATGCTTACAATCTGAGCATTAGGATTGGTTTCGAGAGGAGTATTTCCATGGTCTAAATAACAGTTCACAGTTACTGTAATTCCATGAAAATCACTAATGGCTTTTTTTGACCATTTGTTCACTAAATCAACAAATTCTTGGGCGGATTGACCAGGCCAATATCTAGCACCAACACGCAGTTTACACCAGGTTGGAGATGGAACAGCAAGACCTTGTGTTTCAGTACCGATTCCTGGACCTCTATTTGGATTTCCATACCCAGTATTCCCTCCAATTATTGGTCCAATGTAAAATGCTGCACCTTCTCCAGGGAGTAATGGATGTTTTTTATGAAAATAAGGTTCTTCTTTTACCATATTTTCTAAATTATTAATTACCTTCACCATAGCAGTTACCGCATTCCCAACTTTTAAACCTACCCGCTCTGCATGACCTTGTAATAAAGAAGGAGCATTTCCTTCAATCTGTACTTCCACTTCAACTTTACCTGAATGAACAATCCCAATATTCATATCTGTTTGTTCTCCAATTAAGCACATATCAGCTTTGAATCCATATTCTTCTAAAATTTTTGCCCCTTTTTTCGAACCTAACTCATCTACAGTTGCCAAAAAGCAAGCACTTTTTTTAAGACAAATACCAGATTTTTTTATGGCATCAAAAGCACTCAGAAATGCTGCAAGTGGTGTCATACTATCTCCGGCACCAACACCAAGAATTTTTCCATCAATTACTCGACCTGAATGAGCAATTTCTTCCTGAGATTTTTGTGGCCAATGTGTATCTATATGTGCTGCACAAACAATAGCATTACTATTAATATGTTCTACACCTCTTATATATCCCAATATATTTCTGCGGTGTATCGAAGGCCCAATTATAACTTCTAAAGTTTCCAGACCAATATTTTTCATCTCATTTAATAAATAGTCACATTTTTGCATTTCATTATCTAAATAACTGGGTATACGGATTAAATTTCCAACATAAGTTAATAGATGAAAATGATTAATATATTTAAAAACGTGTTCAATGATTTTTTCCATTTTAACTACCTCTTCTTTTTTATCTTTAAATTTTTATATTATGCTTTAAATAAGAAAAACAAAATGGTTATTCATGTAAATTAAAATTTAAAACTTTACTTATAGAAGTTAATACATGTTCTTGGGCTAATAGCTCAGCCTTTTTAAAATCTCTATTTTTGAAGGCTTCAATGATTTTGAGATGGTATTCCAAAGAATATTTAATACTCCCTGGAATTTTAAATGACATACTTCGAAAACTTGTGGTAATATCTCTTAAATTATCAAGTATATCCATTAGGCGTTTATTCTTTGCAATATTAATAATTAAATTATGGAAATCTATATCATAATTACAATATTTAATAACTTCATCTTTATCTATTTCTTTATCTATACAGGGTGTCATTTTTTCAATAATTTTTTCTAAACTTTTTATTTCCTTATCAGTTATTAAATTTGTAGCAACGCCTGTAGCAAATCCTTCTAAAATTGCACGTATTTGAACAACTTCTTTTAAATCTTCTATAGAAATTTGATTAACAAAAATCCCTTGATTCGGGTATATTTTTACAAAACCTAGAGCAGCTAATTTGTGTAATGCTTCTCTGACTGGAGTTCTACTTATATCTAATTTTTTGGCAATTTCTTCTTCTGCCAGTTTTTCACCTGGCTTTAACTCTCCTTTTATTATTGCATCTTTAAGCATTAAAAATACTTTTTTATTTAAAGGTTTAAATGTTTTAGTAGTATATTTTTTTATACTCATTTTTTCACCTTATAATTTTTAAAGATTTATTTATTGTATTTATATTGTATAATTTATGTATACAATAATAATACATTCAATTATTTAAAATGTCAAGACTTTGTTTATATTTTTTTTCCACCTGTAAAAGGTACTTCTATTTATTTCAAAGATCTCATATATCTGTTTTAGAGAATAATTTCCAGAACTGTATAGATTAATGGCTTTATATCTGATTTTGGCCTAAGAGGACAATTTATCTATATAGCTTAACTTGGATATAACCTTTCCCCAATAAGGTCGAGTATAGGCCAGATAAGTAGCTGTTCCAATTTTCCCCTTCATTGTCCATATGTACCTCTTTTTGATTCTATTTTAGTTTACTTCTTTCATCCTAGCAATGGTGCATAATATGTATCTGAACTTATTCAGATAAGAAATTATCTCTTTTAAATATATGAGTAGGTAAAAAGGAATGTTAACTATGAGGCAGAAAAAGTCCGTAACTAAAGAATTAAAAAATAGATATCAAAGGTCATCCAAAAAAGGAAAGACTCATATCTTAAATGAATTCATCCAACTTACCAGATATAACCGCTGTTATGCCCGTCAAATTCTAAACATAAAAAAAGAAAAAGTATTAGGATACCTAAATATGGCCGGTAAAAGAATAAAATACGTAGCGGTTAATAGGAAGGTTAAAAGGGAGAAGAAAAAGATCTATGATCAAGATGTTCTGGTATGAACTTCCCCCACTTTACTGGACACCAGGCTAAGAGCTATAATTAAATTAAAGGAGGTTAAAGAAAACATGGAAGGAAATAGGAAACAATATAATGAGGAATTCAAGAAAGATACAGTCGGGCACAGTCTAACCTCAGAAAAGACAGTGGTAGAAGTAGCCCAGGACCTAGGAATTGCCCATAGTAATCTAAGGAGATGGCGTACCCAATATGGCAAAAACGGAGAACTAGCCGTAGATTCATCCCGGTTTATCCGGGAACACGCTGATAGGTAGAGTGTCACGAAGATGTGCCAGGTGCTAGAGGTTTCCCGGTCTTTAGTATTACCAGTGGATCAAATATCCTGACAGTACCAGAAAGATAGAAGATATGGATTTAAAACAAAAAATAATTACCATATACCAAAATAGTCGCAGGACCTATGGGAGTCCCCGAATCCATCAAAAACTGTTACGAGAGGGTTATCAGGTGAGTAAAAAGCGGGTAGAAAGATTAATGAGAGAAGCAGGGATTCATGCTATGGCCAAAAAGAAATATAAGGCAACTACTGACTCCAGGCACACCCAACCAGTAGCAGCAAACCATTTAAATCGCAACTTTAGTGTGAATAAGCTCAACCAGTCCTGGGTGGCCGATATCACTTACCTCTATACTTAAGGAAGACTGGCTCTACCTGTCTACCATCATGGACCTTTATTCCCGCAAAATCGTGGGATGGTCAATGAAAAATCGGATCACACCAGACTTAGTCATTGAGGCACTAAATATGGCTATTAAGCAGAGAAAATCCTCTCGGGGTTTACTCTTACATTCAAGACCGTGGTAGTCAATATGCCATTGACTATTACCAGGTATTGCTTGCAAGAAACGGCATCTTATGTTCGATGAGTCGCAAAGGGAATTGTTTCCGATAATGAAAGTGATGGAGAGTTTTTACCGGACCTTAAAGGTAGAACTGATTTATCAGAAAAAGTATGAAACGAGGATCGAAGCCCAAAGAGATATATTTGAATATATAGAAATATTTTACAACAGAGAAAGATTACATTCTTCTATAGGGTATCATAGCCCTGAGGAATACGAAAAAATGACCATGGTCGCTTAACTGACTGTCCGTTTTATCGGGGGAAGACCTGTTTCTAAAAATTCAAGTAATCTCTCTCTTCGGTTTAATTCTGGTTTATCAATAACTATTTCTAAAAGCTTTTTTAGCATTCCCCCTAATTCTACTCCTTCCTGGTACCCTAAATCAATCAAGTCTTTTCCGTTTATGGCTAAATCTTTTAATGAAACCGCTGGCTTTTCTTCTAAAACCTCTCTCACCTGCTGTTCCATTTTTTCTAATTGCTTCAGTTTAGCAATTTTTTTACCTATCTTAATATCAGCCCGCTTTAACTCTAAAACATTCAAAATGTTTTCTTCGCCACGTTTAGAGATAAATTGTCTAATATTTTTTGGATTGAGAAAATCAATTGCTCGCCAATCCTCTTGGACCAAAATACTAACCTTTTTAATTATAGAATTCTTAAATTTTAATCTGCGCAGTATTTTAGCTGCAACTTCTTCTCTGCTTGTCTCCGAATTAGAGGGGGGCTGGGTTACTTCACCCAGTAAAGCTACTAAACGAAGAGCCAAATCGTGGGGAAGATTGTTCAAGAGATTTAAAATATGTTCAAACAGATCTTTATTCGGGCAAAAATCTTCTTGATAAAAGCCAACACATCTTTCTAGCTCAGGAAGAATAAACTGTAATAGGCCCAATTGCTGTAACAATTTAAACCCTCTTTTAGGAAAATTGCTTAATAATATTTTAATCAATTCATCTCTAATTCTTTCTGGGCTAACTTTTTTAATCAGTATGCTATTTTTCTTTATCGCCTGGAGAGTAGCTTGATCTATTTTAAAATCAAGCTTGCAGGCCATTCTAATCGCCCTTAACATCCTCAAGGGGTCTTCTTTTATCCGCTCAGAAGGGTCTTCTACGCCCTTTATTACCCTTCGTTTAATATCTTCCAACCCTTTAAAATAATCTAATACTCCTTCTTTTTCCCCCCAGGCCAGAGCATTGATAGTAAAATCACGATGTTTTAAATCTTCCAGTAGAAGTGATGTCCATTTCGCTACTTCTGTCTCTTCTATTCCTTTTAATTTGTCTTTACCTCTAAAAGTGGTCACCTGATAATTAACCGCTTTGATTACTACCATAATTGTACCGTATTTTTCTCCTACTGGGACAACTTTATAACCTTTAAAGGTTCGAGAAATTTCCTTTGGGGTGGCTGAGGTAGTTATATCCCAATCGTGGGCTTCTTCCCCCATTACCAAATTACGAATACAACCTCCTACCACCAAAGCCTCATAACCCCCCTCATTTAACTTTTTTATTATAAATAAAGCTCCCAGGTCTATATCTTTAAGTCCTATTTTTAAATTAAGCTTGTCGTCTTTTTTCTTTTTTTCCATCTTAAAACCTTAAATAATATTTGAATACTTAAATTACAAAATGATTACCACCCAAAAAGTAAATAAATTTGTTAACCTGGATTTATACTTCCATGACAGAGAGTGCGTCATCCATCATTATAAAGGCACAATATATTGTGTTCCTCTATTCTTATTCTCCTAATTTTTTATCTTTTTAAATAAGCCAGACATTCTATGTGGCCGGTTTGGGGGAACATATCAATTGGCAGCACTTTTTCTAATTTATAATCATCCTTGGTCAGGTATTTTAAATCACGGGCTAAGGTAGCTGGATTACAGGATACGTATAAAATTTGTTCCGGTTTTATTTTTATAATTTCTTTTAATGCTTCTTCAGAACAACCCTTGCGGGGCGGGTCTACTATAATAATCTGGGCTTTTTCACCCCTTTTCCTCCATCTGTATAACCACTCCTCAACTCTACCGCTAAAAAATTTTAAATTACAGATCTGGTTTAACTTACGATTAATTTTTGCATCTCGAATAGCACTTTTTTCTATTTCAATACCATACACTTTTTTGGCATAATTAGCCAGATAGATAGAAATGGCCGCGGTACCGCAATAAGAATCGATAACTGTCTCCTCTCCGCTTAAATGCGAATACTCTAATATTTTTTCATTTAATATTTGCGCCTGGGCTACATTAACCTGGAAAAAAGACTGGGGGGATATTTTAAACCTGAATGGGCCTATGGCATCTTCCAAATCAACCTTCCCTTTTAAAAGTCTAAAATCCTTTCCTAATAAAACTGACCTATAGCCTTGATTAATATTTTGATAAATAGAGACTACCTGAGGAAATATTCTGGTTATATTATTTAAAATACTTTGGTCAAATCCTAGACTCTCTTCTTTGGTGATAAAGACAATCATTATTTCTCTATTATCTCTACTTTCTCTGATTAATATATTCCTTAAATTTCCTTTCCCAGTTCGGCGATTATAGACCACAACTTTTTGTAAACTTAATAGTTCTTCCAAATAGCTAACCAATTTATTAATTTGCAAACTGAACAGGACACATCCACTGGCTGTTATAAAATCATAACTGCCCGCTCTATAAAATCCTAAATGTAGCTTATCTTTTTCCTGTTCTACTTGAAAATGACCTTTATTACGATAACGCCAAGGATATTCCATTCCTATGACCGGTAATACTTCCACTTTTTGATGACCTAATCTCATGAGAGCATCCTGTACTATTACCTTTTTTATTTCTAATTGTTCTTCATAAACAATATGTTGTAATTGACAACCTCCACAAAAATTATAAACTGGACACCGGGGTTCTACCCTAAAAGGAGAAGATAAAATAATTTCCTCTAATTGTCCTCGAGCAAAATTCTTTTTTACCTCCGTGATTTTTACTCTCACCCTTTCTCCAAGAATTGCCCCGGGTACAAAAACGGTAAAATTGTCAATCCTGCCTATCCCCTCTCCCTGATGAGAATAACCGTTTATAATAAATTCGTGATCTTCTTCTAAATGCACGGGTTTATCTTTCATCTTATCTCCTGCTAGATTTTTTCGCTCATTTATCTTGCTTATCATAGCACAATAATTTTTATTAGATTAATTATCTCTAAGCTATTAATCGTTACAACCATAGCGGATCTAGCGATATTGAGTTAGAAATTGCTTCGTTATTTCATTTCTCTTCATGACCAAGACAGAGGTCCATCGCCATCTATCTATTAGAATAAATGGTTTTAGAAATATTTTCAAATTTAGTTATAAATTAGTAACTCAACTAAAGATTTTATTTTTTAAATAGACGAAAAAAGCCCTCCATAAAATATCTTTTTGAAATAATTTAGATAAAATGATAGAATTTTTAAAATGGGGTGGTAGATGTTTATAAAAAATATGAAAAAATTTGTTTCACTCGCAGCTTAAAATGATTAAAATTATCAGTAAGGTTAGGTAAAATGTTTATTATTTTTATATTTAGTATCATATTTTTAATATCTGGAATCATTGAGCAGATTAATCATTATAAAAGAGTAAAGAGAATTCCTATTCGTATTCATGTTAATGGGACGAGAGGGAAATCGACCACTACCCGTTTAATAGCAGCCGGTCTAAGAGAAGCTGGTTTTAAAGTGCTCGCTAAGACAACCGGAACACTTCCCCGCTTAATTTTGGAAGATGGAACCGAAGTTTCCATCAAACGAAGAGGAAATGCAAATATTATTGAACAACTGAAGATTTTTACTGAAGCAGTAAAAAGAAAAGTCAATGTTTTAGTAGTAGAATGTATGGCTGTTAGCCCCGAACTACAATGGGTTTCAGAACATAAGCTGGTAAAATCTACTATCGGAGTAATTACCAATGTCCGACAAGATCACTTAGAGGAAATTGGGCCTGAACTTGATGATATGGCGGAAGCTCTAAAGTCTACTATACCCCGGGAGGGGGTATTGGTAACTGCAGAAAAAGATTACTTCTCTATTTTTAAGAAACAAGCAGATCAATTAAAAACTAAAATTATTTTTGCTGATCCTAACTATGTTTCCAGCAATATACTTGAAAAATTTAACTATATGAATTTTAAAGAAAATATTTCTATCGCTCTCCAGGTTAATAAAATTCTTGGAGTAGATGAAGAAGTAGCTTTAAGGGGGATATTAAAAACAAGCCCCGACCCTGGGGCTCTAAAGATCTATGAATTATCCAAAGGAGATAAAATTATATTTTTTGTCAATGCCTTTGCTGCCAATGAAAGAAGCTCTACTTTATTAATCTGGGAAAATATAAACCAAAAAACCTACTTAAAAAATTTACCATCAATAGGAATAATTAATAGTCGTGAAGACCGAGTTCTGCGTGATATTCAATTTGCTCATCTATTGGCTAAGGAAATTATACTTTCTAAAATAATATTGGTCGGACCTTTAAGTAAATTAGTGGAAAGGACTCTTTTAAAATTAAAAGTATCCCCTGATAAGATAGTAAACCTTTCCAGAATACATGATATAGAAAAAATATTACAGCTTGTTTTACAATTTACTGAAAATAAAGTTTTACTTATTGGTTTCGGAAATACTAAGGGTATGGGGCAAAGATTTATAGAATATTTTAATGAATTTGGAGAAGAAAAATGATCTATCAAGCTATTGGAATAGGTGTAATGGTTAGTTTTGCCTTTTATGAAATTGTTGGTTTCTCCCCCGGGGGGATAGTAGTTCCCGGTTATGTCGCTTTATTTTTAGATCAACCGATCAGAATATTGGTAACCTTGCTTGTGGCCTTGCTAACTTATTTTGCAGTAAAGATACTTTCCAATTATATCATTTTATATGGCCGGCGCAGATTTTTAACTATGGTGTTGGTTAGTTTCTTATTAAAATGGTTAATCGAAGAGATTATTATTAAAATGCCCATCTCTGGCATTGAACTTCGAAGTATAGGTTATATAATCCCAGGTTTAATAGCCAATGAAATGAGAAGACAGGGTATCTTCCCTACTATTTATTCTTTGGCAATAGTATCAATTCTAGTTCGTTTGATTTTACTACTTTTTTTAAAGAGTTAAAAGAATGGTTTTTAATTTGAAAAGAAATAAATTCACCCATCTATCTATGCTAATAATTATTATTATTTCTATCTTGGGGTTATTTCTAATAGAAAAGACCAAAAATTTATCTCCCACCTCTGATTATTCTTTAAAATTTCAGGCTGCTCAAATTATGAAAGAATCAATAAAGGTAATAAGGGATTATAAGGTAGAAAATGGGTTAACCATAGATAAAATAACCGACCCTAATCTTAGCGGACTAATCGGAGAAGAATGGACCCCTCTTACTACTACTTTAGGTGATTTAACCGCCAAAAGAACCGCCACCAATCCAGATTTTGCAGCTCTTTTAATAGATCTGTTCATAAAAGCAGGGCTTAAAAGAGGTGATGTAATCGCCATAGGGGCTTCCGGATCATTTCCTTCTCTAATCCTGGCCACTCTATCAGCAGCAAAAGCTTTAGACTTAAAACCAATTACTATCTGCGCTCTGGGCTCATCTATGTGGGGAGCAAACAATCCTGAACTAACCTGGCTAGACATGGAAAAGATTCTTTACCAACAAGGTCTATTAAATTATAGAACAGTAGCTTGTTCAATAGGGGCAGGAGAAGATAATGGAGAAGGATTAACCGAAGAAGGTAAAAATTTTATTTTATCTGCTATTCAAAGGAACCAGATACCTTTAATAAGAGAAGCTACTCTTGAAGAGAGCATTCAGAAAAGATTGCAAATTTATTTTGAAAATGCTAAAGAAAACAAAATTAAATTATTCGTAAATATTGGAGGCGCTTCAGCTAATTTTGGAGAATGCGCAGAAGTGCTTAAAATACCACCTGGACTAAATAAAAATCTTAAAATCTGTCATCAACCAAATCGAGGCATAATTTATGAAATGGCAGAAAAAGATATACCCCTCATTCATTTATTGGATATACGCAATTTAGCCCTTAAGAATGGATTACCTCTAGATCCAATCCCTTTACCTGAAATTGGTAAAGGAGGTATCTACTATCAGATTAAATACTCCAAAACTATTATTATTACAGTTTTAGGAATAATAATAATTCTTTTAATAGTCTTCAAAAATTTATGATTATTTTATGAAAGTGAAAGCTAAAATATATTTTAGCAATAAACTGAATCTAAAGCATTTATATATCCATCATCATATTTGTTAACTAATTCATCAGCTAATTTCCACCATTTATCTACCGCCCTATTAGCACAATTATTAGAATAATTAGTTAAAAACTTTACTGCTAAAGCCGGGTTTTTCTTATAAAGCGTTTCTGCTGCCATCTCCACAGTTGCTTGCATAGCAAAGAAATCGCCTTCTAATTCCTTTTGGGCAGCCTTTATATCTTTAATTATATAGGAGTACTTAAGGTCTGCCCAATTCGATACAAAGTTAAAAGCCCACCAAGCAAAGTTCTTATCGAATATATCTCTTCTCCCCACACTAAACTCCTCTGGAACTTTGGTAATCTGACAATATAAAGGAATATAGCAAGTCGAATGAGGGCATCTTCTCCAAACCAGAGAACACCACCGATAGGATCAGGAAGCCAGCTTCTGGCTTGTGATATAAAGCTATAGGAGCACCTAAACATAGAAATGGCACGTTCCCCAGCTAAATCTTTACGATCTTCTGGCAAAACTTTACTGGGAGTGGGATACCGATTGGGATTACCAAAAGGACCTGCCGCCATTCCTTGGGTTAGATCAAATTTAGTTCCTTCATATGGAAAGTGAAAATATGCTTTACCTTTCCCACAATAGATAGTATTATTCTCTATAGGAAAGAGTAGAAAGTGTAAACACCACTTAAAAGTAATACATATTATATAATAAAGGAGTGAATAATATGATTCAAAACTCAAAGATAAAACTTATTGCGTTGATCTTATTGATCCTAATATTCATAAGTTTGAATGTTGATTGTCTTCAAGTAAATTTAACTACAGCTATGCCCTCAAAAAAAGGAATTATTTATGGAAGAATAATGATTCCTGATCCTGCTTCTCCGGGGAACAAAGAGAAAAAAAATTTAATCCCTTTAGTGAATGCCAAAGTAACAGTTCATGACTCTGAAAATATTGACCATACCGTTTTTACTGATGAGAATGGTTTCTACCAATTTACAGAAGTTGCACCTGGCATTAATTACATAATTACGGCTAGTGGTAAATATAATGAAAAAGAGTTTATTTATAAAGATGTCGCTGAAGAAGTCATTGCAGGGGAGATTTATTATGCAGGAATTGCTAACTTTCAATCGACGCAAACTGCTTCACTCATTGAAAATCTGCGAAAAAAAGGGCTATTTGAAATACTGACAGCGATGAATGTTCCTTACTGCTTACCTTGAGATAAATAAAATTCTAGCCGGGAGCTAGAAAAAGAGTCATATTTCCTTTTCTGAAAGCTGATTCCAAATAGGGGAATAAACAATAAGGGTGGCAAACCAAAATGGTCTGCCACCCTTTGTAAATCTTAAGGTACGGTTGGATATAAGTAGGTAGGGCCATGCGATCTATTATTATTGGCCATATAATAAAGTTTATCCAGTACTTCCCAGTAGGCCTTCTCTGCTTTCTCCATGGAAGAAATAGTATAATCGGTAAGGTATTTTTTTGCCGATTCAGGATCCGATTTATATAACTTCAAAGCTTCTTCTTCTATAGTTTTTTGTTGGTCAAATAATTCTCGTTGCAGAGGTACCCGGACTTCCTCAAGTATAGGCTTTAATATACCGTACATCACGTTTACTTCATCATCGACTAAGCCAAAAGCCCACCAAGCAGAATTACGATTCACTTTAGTTCGGTCGGCAACCTTCCAGGATGGGGCAGTATCATTGACTCCAGTCCATACCGGTACAACAAGACTATTATTTGCATTATCATATCCAAACCAGAACATTCCTCCAATTTCATTAGGTAACCAACTACGGGCTTGACCAATAAAATGATAAGAATTCGTAATACCACCGATTGGTCTGAAAAATCTTACATTCAGGAGGTCTCTCATTTCCCCTAACATATTGGGAGTGGCCAATGGACTTTTCTTAAAACCATCCTTAGTCTGTACATACCAATTGGGATCCTCGGTATTATCAAAGGCTGTTCCAGCGTTCACATCGCCTAGGATCCTATAGACATCTTCCGTAGAAATTAGCTTATCTGGTTTAATGGAGTAGGGGTAATCGCGAGCTTGCTGCATCGTCCAATTTCCGGAAGGTTTTAAGATACTATAAGCTCTCCAGAGACGGACACCACTATTATATGTTTTATTTGTTCGATGCCAGATGTCATAATAATCATAACGAACACTAAAAGGTTTACCACTGGCGGGATCATAGAGTCCTAGATCAGTTGCTACTTGGAGGTAGTCAGTGCTCACCATAAAGTTTTCAGTATCGCTGGGGTCTACTTGATCTATTCTGCTGATATTCGAAGAAACAAAAACCTCATCATCGGGAACTCTCTGCGCAAACCAAATTGCCCCTGGTTTTCCACTCTTCGGAGACCAGACCGGTCCTACTGCATAGATCTCGAAACTCCAGGCTTCGTTTGGATCTATTATGGTTAAGCATTCTCCCCCGTCACCATACCCATATTTCTCGGCCAGTTCACCCATAACTTTGATCGCTTCTCGAGCCGTCTTGGTTCGTTCCAAGGCAAAAATCTGAAGTTGCTCGATCCACATAATGGCCTCTGGACCAGGAGCTGCATTGGGATGTTGACCCATAGTATGCTCTCCCATCAACACCTGATGTTCATTACCGATCGGATATCCTACCCAAAAATACTTATAAGTATGAGGTACTTGAGGGATTTCCCCTATTTTTTTTACCGGTTTGTAATCTCCATGTAGCTTATCAAAATAGACTGGTGCCATTTCTCCAGGCTGATGATCTGCTGCAGGGATTACTACTAGACCTCCATCGTACCAACCATCACAATTATGAGAGGTAATCGTCGAGCCGTCTACACTCGCTTTTTTCCCCACCAGTACGGTGGTACATCCTTTTTCTTCTTCTTCTTGAGCATAGGTTGACCACCCAAACATAACCACCAGCATCGAGGTAATAACAATTATCAAAAGTAGTTTTTTAAATTTCATTTTGTATTTTTCTCCTTTTTTTATAATAGATTTTTTTAAGTTTTCAAATTTAAGACATATAATCTTATCTGGAGACTAATATACATCACCTCTTTTCTAAAATGTTTTATACAAAAATCTAAAATTTACCAATTAAATATTACATGCCGCCTCCTTTCTTCTTTGTACTTAAATTTTTTCTTCCTATAATCTAATCCGCTTTTTTAAAAACTAACTAAACTTAAGGAAGAGGCAGGATTTTACCTGCCTCTTCCACCAATATTGCACCTTTAGATTCTTACGGAGTAAGCCCAGTATTGTTGGTATATTTTGCAATTAATTTCCAATTCAGATCCCAGTAAGTTTTGGTAGCTTTTTCCATGGCTGATTTGGTATAATCAGTAAGGAATAGTTTAGCTTTCATCGGGTCTTCCTGGTATAACTCAAGGGCTTTCTTTTCAACAGATTCCTGATTAGCATAAAATTCTTCCTGTAAAGGATCACTGACCTCTCTTAGATCCTTAATGGCATCCTGATATCTTCTGTTCACCAGATCATCAGCCAGCATGAAAGCCCAACGATCGGATTCCAGACTGAATTGAGTTCGCTCAAAAGTGCTCCAGGAAACAGGAATTTCTTGCACTCCTACATAAATAGGTACGTGGACACTCATGTGCGGATTATCGTAACAGAACCAAATGACTCCTCCGATAGCATCAGGTAACCAGTCTCTGGCTTGAGTAACGGTTGCAAAAGAGCAATTTTCCACAGCTGCACCACGATAATAAGGCATGTTAAGAAGGGTAAGTGTGGCACTGTCAGGGAAAGGTGTAGCCAATGGACTCTTTACAGATTTACCCCCTTCACCTGGTACTAACCAACCTGCATTTGCTTCCATATCATAGACAGTTCCAGTGAGGGTAGAATGCTGTAGTTCTATCACATCTTTAAAGGAAACCTTCTTTTCCGGTTTAATAGAGAAAGGATAGGTTTGGGTGTCTCTATAAGGATCCCATTCCATGGAAGGAGCTGCCCAGCTATAAACCAGATGTAAACGTATCTGTACCCAATCGGAAGAAAGTGCCCAACCACCTAGTAACGGGGTATAAGCTTCTTGCCAGATAAAAGGTTTTTTGCTGGCCGGATCATACCAACCACGGTCAATGGCTTCCTGCATATAGTTTTTTGAAGCCATAAAGTAATCAGGTTTGCTCAGGTCAATCTCTCTGATTCTGCTGATATTAGGAACACAGACCAACTCATCATCCGGAACTCTTTGGGTTGCCCAAACCGCTCCAGGTTTTCCACTCTTAGGATCCCAAGCAATTCCGACACTAAAAATCTCAAACACCCAGGCTTCCTTAGGATCGGTTATAGTCAGACATTCAGCCATACCGACACAGGAGGGAAGAAACCCATATTTTTCGGCTAATTCTCCCATTAATTTTATGGCATCTCTCGCGGTTTTAGTTCTTTGTAAGGCAATGGCAGTAAGTTGTTCAATAGTCATGATTGCCTTTTCACCAACAAAAGTACTCAGTTCTTCTTTTTGTCCAATAGTAGTTTCTCCAATTAACAGTTGGAACTCATTACCATGACAATAAGCATCATGAAAATAGGTAAAGGTCTTTTCTGCCTGGGGTATCTCGCCAATTTTTTTAGGCAAATCTGGATTTAATTCATCTCCGCACATACCATAATAGACATCAAACATAGCACCTTTGGGAAAAGTCTGGCCTGGTACCACATAAATATTCTTGGAATTATAATTAGCATCATACCAGCCATCTACCGTATGAGAAGTAATCACCGAACCATCAACGGTTGCTTGTTTTCCCACTATGACGTCCATACAACTACCACTACGAGATTCACTAGTAAACCCCGAAATAGATAGTAACAGCAAAGTAACAGAAATAATAGCTAGATTCAAAATTAATTTCTTAACTCTCATTTTTCACATCTCCTTTTTAAAAAATTTTATTGAAAAACTTAAAACTTACTAATCAAATATTAAATAACGTCTCCCTTGCTTCTTTGTATCTAAATCTTATTCGCCTATAATCTATCCCATTCTTTAAAAGCTAATTAAACTTAAGGAAGAGGCAGGTAAAATACCTGCCTCTTCCAGCACCATTATTTCAGATTTTTTACGGAGTAAGTCCGGTATTATTAGTATAATTAGTAATTAATTTCCAGTCCAAATCCCAGTAAGCTTTGGTAGCTTTTTCCATGGTTGATTTGGTATAGTCAGTAAGGAATTGTTTAGCTTTCATCGGGTCTTCCTGATACAACTCAAGAGCTTTCTTTTCAATAGATTCCTGGTTAGTATAAAATTCTTCCTGTAATGGATCACTAGCCGCTCTTAAATCCTTAATGGCATCCTGATATCTTCTATTCACCAGATCATCAGCCAGCATGAAAGCCCAACGGTCTGATTCCAGACTGAATTGAGTTCGGCTATAAGTGCTCCAGGAAGCAGGAATTTCTTGTATGCCTACATAAATAGGTACATGGATACTGGTGGCCGGATTATCGTAACAGAACCAAATGACTCCTCCGATAGCATCAGGTAACCAGTCTCTGGCTTGAGTAACGGTTGCAAAGGAACAGCCTTGTCTAGCGGCAGGACGGTGATAAGGAATATTAAGCAGTGTACGTGTATCACCATCAACGAAGGGGGTAGCAAATGGACTCTTTACAGATTTACCATCTTCACCCGGCACTAACCAACCTGCATCTGCTTCCATATCAAAGACAGTGCCAGCAAGAGTAGAATGCTGTAACTCTATTACATCTTTAAAGGAAACCTTCTTCTCCGGTTTGATAGAGAAAGGATAGGTTTGGGTGTCTCTATGAGGATCCCATTCCATGGAAGGAGCTGCCCAACTATAAACTAGATGTAAACGTATATACACCCACTCATTAGAAAGCGCCCAATCGCCTAATAACGGAGTATAAGCTTCTTGCCAGATAAAAGGTTTTTTGCTGGCTGAATCATACCAACCACGGTCAATAGCTTCCTGTATATAGTTTTTTGAAGCCATAAAGTAATCAGGTTTGCTCAGGTCAATCTCTCTGATTCTGCTGATATTAGGAACACAGACCAACTCATCATCCGGGACTCTCTGGGCTGCCCAAATCGCTCCAGACTTTCCACTGGCCGGATCCCAACCAATTCCGACACTAAAAATCTCAAATACCCAGGCTTCTTTAGGATCGGTTATAGTCAGACATTCTCCAGCACCGGCACAAGAGGGAAGAAAACCATATTTTTCGGCTAATTCTCCCATTAATTTTATAGCATCCCTTACTGTTTTAGTCCTTTGTAAGGCAATGGCGGTTAGTTGTTCAATGGTCATAATAGCCTTTTCACCAACAAAAGTACTCAGTTCTTCTTTTTGTCCAATAGTGGTCTCTCCAAATAGTAGTTGGAACTCGTTACCATGACAATAAGCATCATGAAAATAGGTAAAGGTCTTTTCTGCCTGTGGTATTGCGCCAACTTTTTTGGGTAAATTGGGGTCTAATTCATCTCCGCACATACCATAATAGACATCAAGCATAGCACCTTTGGGAAAAGTCTGTCCTGGTACGACATAAATATTCTTGGAATTATAATTAGAATCATACCAGCCATCTACCGTATGAGAAGTAATCACCGAACCGTCTACAGTTGCATTTTTCCCCACTATGACGTCCATACAGCCACCGTTACGAACTTCACTAGTAAATCCCAAAATGGATAATAACAGCAAAGTAACAGAAATTATAGTTATGCTCAAAATCAATTTCTTAACTCTCATTTTTACACTTCCTTTCTATAAAGAATTTTTTCAAAAAAATCAGAATCCATTAAAAATAAGTAAAATGCTTCACCTCCTTTTTGCTGGTAATTCTTTTTTTTGCATCTTCTTCTCATGATAATTGTAAAAAAAGAAATATTGAATTCATTTATGCTACTCATCTCTTGCTTCTTTCAAAAATAATTTAAGATTTTCAAAAAATAGTACGATAGAAGCAGACCGACCTGCAAAAATCGGTCTGTTTCTATTATTCAAAATTAGTAAATTAATTATTATAAGGATCTGAATCTAGAACTTCTGGAATATCAGGATACTGGAATATGTTGTTATTGTTGGTCCAGAGTCTTAGTTTTTTAGTCAAATCCCAATAAGCAGATTCAGCCCAGTGCATATAGGAATGAGTGTGGTTGGTCAGGAATTCTTTAGCAGCTTCGGCACCAAGGGAGTTATATATTTCTAGGGCTTTTTTCTCCGTAGGTTCCTGCATCATAAACATGTGTTCCTGCATAGGATACTTTACTGCATCGACCCTTGGTTTCAATATGCCATAGTATTGGTTTACTAAATCATCAACTGAAGCAAACGCCCACCAAGCAGAGTCTTCATCATATTCATCTCGTTCTAACCTGACCCAAGATTCTGGTACAGAATTAACCCCGATATACATAGGAATAAACGGACTATTTTCGGGGTTATCCAATCCGTACCAAATAACTCCACCGATCTCATTCGGCAACCAGCTTCGAGCTTGAGAAAACCAGAAAGCAGAGCAATAATATCGAGCAAATGAGCCGAGATCAGTTTTGTCAAACTTAATTTTAAGGAGATCAATATCATTCCAGGTAGCCTGGGGGGTTGCCAACGGACTTTTTACTTTTTCGCCCTTTGAATTAGTATAATACCATGCTTCGTCTTCTGTTAAATCGTAAGGAGACCCTTCAAGGGAGTTTGTATAAAGTTTTATATAATCCTCTTTGGTAACCTTTTTGTTGGGTTTAATGGAGAAAGGATATTTATAAGCATCTTCTAATTTATATTCTTCATCACTAAAGTAGTTGTAGGCGCTATATAGCCGATAATATTGAGCCCATGAATCAAAATTTTCCACATCTCCATAAATATATTTCCAGATAAAAGGTTCTCCGCTCTTCGAATCATAGAGACCTAACTCCTCGGCAACTTCGATATAATTTGAAGATACCATCAAGTCATCCCGAGTTTCGAGGTCTTTGATTTCACCAATCCTACTGCTATTAGGAACACAGGTAATATGGTCATCCGGAACCCTTTGAGCTGCCCAAACTGCTCCCGGCTTTCCGGTTTCAGGTGACCATATAGGCCCCACTCCGAAGACCTCAAACACCCAGGCTTCGTTGGGATCGGTTACAGTCAGACATTCACCTAAATGCGCGGATTGAAGGTAGCCATATTTCTCCATGAGTTCACCCATAAGTTTAATTGCCTCATGTGCTGTTTTGGTCCTTTCGAGGGCAAAAACCTCTGCTTGTTCAATAGTCATAATCGCATCTTCACTATTTATTGTTTCTGGTGCTCCACCTATGGTCGTTTCTCCGATAATAAGCTGATGTTCATTAGCATAGGGATAGGCTCCATGAAAGTATTTGTAGGTGTGAAGAACTTGGGGGATTTCACCAAGTTTTATCAGGGGATTTGCTGCTTGTTCATTATAAGGGATATTATAATACACCGGAGCCATTGTTCCTGGTTCATAATCTTTTGCCGGAACTATCACAATATCTGAATCATACCGCCAGTCAACAGTCTGGGAAGTCATGACAGAGCCATCTATAGTAGCATCTTTGCCTGCCACTACATCGGTACAAGAATATACAGATAGTCCACACACAAGTACCAACAATAATGTGATACTTACAACTGACAAAAATCTCTTAAGTTTCATTTTATATCTCCTTTATAAAATATTTTTATAAAATCACTTAAACTACTTATATAATAGCTTTTACTACCTCCTTCCTTTCCTACCTTTTCTCCTATTTAGTAGTTTTAGACATTGTCATTCATAAACTACTCGTTCAACAGGAGCCTCAGCCGGATCGTAGAAATAGTGCCCTACTCCTTTTTCTATCAATTCCGCATAGCGGGGCACCTTACTAAGGGCTACAGCTTTATCGGGGTACATCTCTGAATAGGTTTGGATGACTTGCAAAACAGTAGAACAGTGTCTGCCCACTCTTACGTCAATTGGCCAACCATTCTCATCGATCTTCTCATATAAAAGTCCATACTCTCCCGCCTTCATTACAAAGGGATCTTCCCCGGTTAAGAGTAAATGCTCATCAGTAATCCCCCGTACTCTATCTAAGAAAGGCTCCGGTGCCTCAAACAAGAGGGAAAGGGCTCCAGAATAATCCCCCACTTCTCGATGGGAAAGGCCATGTAGTGAGGGAGGAGAAAACTCCATCCCCATAGGCCGCTCAAATTCAAAGGCAGTCAAGGTCATAGAGGCCATAGCAGCTACTTCTTGAGCATTCTGATTGGTTACTATGGTACTAATCACTGGATATTCTAACTCAGCTTCATGGAGATCCATAAAAAGACCTACACCTTCCTTTTTAATCAGTTCCATAAAGGCATAGCAAGTCTGTTCCACCATAGACCCATCTGCTTTTCCGGGCCAGGTACGATTCAAATTTCTGATGTCCATATAGGCCAGCATCTGACCACTGGGATAGTTTACATACACCTCGGGATCGGGCCAAGAATCAAGAGGGTTAGCCCAGCGGTCACCCATCCTGAACTTTTTTATCCCCCAACTAGTAGGGATATGAAAAAATTGAGGGTAAGCATCACCAGGCCGGCTTACGGTTGAGGCACTTCTGTTCGACCAAATAGCTACAATTAATCTTCCTTTATCCAATTGAGCATTTTCTACCAAGACCTGTGCGGCTAAAACTGCTCCCGGCTCCTCAGGATGATTTCCCCCAATGACCATAGCCGTCCCTCCGGGATTCCCGCTTTCCAAGATATAGATATTACAATCATTCATAGTTCCCTTTAGTGGTGAAAAATAGTCACTTAACTTTTTAACCTCAGTAACTCCAGAACTCAAGACCACCGAACCTTTAAAATAACGGTGTGCGTAGAAAGCCCTTCCGGCTATAAACATCACTATAACCGTTATAGTTAGGGCTATAATTTTTGTATTCTTTAACCATTTATCAGACATATCTTACCTCCGGATACTTATTATTTAGCGTATAAGACATACCTCTCCAATTTATTATTTTAGGTGGAATACCCTTAAAGTAAAAGGGATTAATATAATGCAATAAAGGATAGCCTCCTGCACATCCTTAGTTTTTATAATGCTCCATAGCAGCACAAAGGCAATAAAAGCACTCATAATATGATAAATAACCATAACTACCAGACTCACTGTAGTCATAACCATCCTCTCCTTTTTATTAAGTTAAAGATTTTCTCTTCTTCCTAAGACTATTTACCAACCAACCAGAAATTTCAATGGTTTGCTAAAAATAATAAATAGGGTACAAATCAGTAAAATAATTGCCATCGGACCAAGACAGGTTTTCACAAATTCTCCATAATAACTTCCCTTATATTTAAGTTCTATTACCGCTGCCCTTCCTACCACGGCGGTAGGAGGAAGACAATCACCTAAAGGCCACATCACTGACATTGCGCAAAGAGCAATAATAGGATTTAATCCTTTCATATTAAAAAGGAGTATAAGGGGAACCCCAAGTAGGGGAGCAACAGCATACTGCACTAACCCTTCAGACCAAGGCAAAATAAGCCAGAGCGTAGCATATAATACCGTAAGTGGAAGAGTAACTACTCCCAGAGAAATAAGCCCGCGAGCTCCGCTTAAGGCCATAATTTGGATCAGAACTCCCACCACAATCATTATCCCCACTAAAGGGATAAGCTGGCGAATGGTATCGCTGGCAATCTGTAAAACGGGAAGTTTTTTTGGGCTTATTAAAACTACGCTGCTAGCTGAAATGAGAAACATTAGAGGTAATCCCAGGATAGGCATCTGAAAGGGCCAAATCCTTCCGGCTACCACTAAAACAAAAAACACTAAGAAAGGAAGCACCACTCTGAAAAAGTTCATTTTTTCAGGGGGGGTAGGTAGTTCCCGTAAGGCCTTTTCTAAATCAACCGGCTTCCCCTTCCATCCTAAGATAAACATAGAAAGAAGAGCTCCGCAAACGGTTATAACTAGAAGCGGCCTCATAAATCCAACATAAGGCATATTTGAACCGGCAGCGGCCATCATAGCCCAGAGATTGATCGGAGGAGCTGCTGCACTCATGGCAGCACAAAGAAATATTATGGCAGCGGCTCTAGTCTCTGATATACCCATATAGATAAGTACAGTTCCTACTAGGGTACCAGCAACTAACACAGTTACGGTCCCCGATCCAGTTAAGGCTCCAGGAATTAAAAGAACTAAAGTAAGTAATGAAAGACAAACTAAGCGTTGTTTATGAAAAGTAGTGATAATGCTTCTAATTATATAAGTTATTCCTCCCGCTTCTTTAAGAAGGTTCATAAAGAAAGTAGCAGTAATAAAGATCAGACAAACGTCATAATAAGTGAAGGCACCATCCACAATGTGCCGAACAGGAATACCTGCGCCATGAGCCAGTGCTCCGGCAATTGCCGCCGCGAACATGGATAACTCAATAGTCAACTTTAGTAATCTAGCTACTGCAAAAGCCACAACCATTACGACCAAGATCATACCAGCATGAATGAACATTT